>JAEEGF010796292.1_pt1 | contig 12256 bp, 9 predicted proteins | sample 9134171 | NCBI WGS metagenome assembly JAEEGF01 (sample SAMN16246542, study PRJNA631951) | gut metagenome | biome: gut microbiome; feature: rumen; material: AP-attached | host: Bos | place: Iran: Karaj | collected 2018-10 | reverse complement strand
GCCTCGGGGTTAATTCCGTTTTCAATCAGGATTTTTTTAATAAAATCCGGAGCACGGGTGACCGAATGGTAGTACATGCATCCGTATTCGGTAACAATAGCGAATATGAATGTTCGAGTTGATTTCTTTGTTTTTAAATCAGCTTTATCTATGTCATCCAGTTCTTCCAGTACTTCAGGCGGCGGCTCATCCTGCTTTCCTATACCAAATCCAAACTTTTGTCTTACCTTCCAGAATGTTTCATCCAGTCCTATAAGGACGAGTTTTCAAAAATTTTTTCGTCGTTATCCTCATCTTCCGATTGAGTTGATTCAGCTTCGGTATTAGGTTTATTCTTTTCGCTACCCTTACCGTTAATAGCTTCGTATGCCAGCTTGACGTTGGTTATTGTGGAATTTGACAACTGCTCCTGCAGCTCATTTATCATCAGTTTTAAATTTTTATTTTCTTCTTCATATTTTTTTTGCCTAGTCTTCGGATTTTTGTGCCAACTCTTTGAACAAATTTATTTGTGATTCTAAATTTTCTTTCAATCCCTACGTTATGCTAATGACCAGATTGAAGAGAGAAATCAGTGCTGTAACCAATGGATAGATATCTGAATCCGGTGAGCATCTGCTCATCAGATTTTTGGAAATTTCTTTGAACTGTTTGAGAATTTCCTTGCCTTCCATTGTCCCTAAAATCTTTAAAATACCAACATTTATATTTTATCATGAGGCTTTTTCGGGACTCTGGAAACCACTTTTTTACATGACAAAATGCATTAAAACCATCGTAGGATCCACGCACAGTTCCATAGAGATACGTTCTCTTATCAGATGACAACATGTTATTTATTGCAAACAGATGCAAAACAGATGGGTTTTGGATCGATTCTTGCTATCTGTTCAAAAAATATTTGTTATGCATTATGTGATGTATATCAACATAAATTTTTAAAGAACCAACGCCCGTCCTACGGCTATCCTAAGTACAGTTTTAGGTCATTATGGAGCGTTTACAAAAAACAACATACATTTCGGAAATTATTTATTTACAATTCCTTACATAAATGACACAGATTACTAACATGCGTACAATCAATCAGCCTCAAGAATTAATACGTCCTTTATTTCGGACAATTCTGTATTTGTTATCTTTAGGAAGTCTATTTCAGAATTATTCCACCAATAGTCGCTGCTCAACCTAAATAGGTAGTTATGAGCTCCTTCTTTTTTTGTAAATCCAAAAGAATATAACTGTTCGTTCGCACTTCTATTTCCATAAATTTCAACGCGAGCATCTCCGGCCTTACCAACAATTTTGACAAGCAAATAATTACCCTTTTCGCTCTTCTCAATATTTTTCGGAATTATAAATTTATCGTTTTCAGTTTTAATGTTTGCGACAACTTTGTTCTTGCTTGCTTCTCGAGTGTCATAATCTCCCCATATTCTAGGCAAGTGATTGAGGTTGTAGTTATGGAAAAGATTGTTGTTTTTGTCGTACCCATAATCAATTAACCTTTCTGATGAGATATCTTCAACTTTGAATGAATAAATGGTGAACATACTTCCTTCTGTAGTATCAAATCTCACCTTGGTGTGCGGCGTAACATAAAGTTCAAAGAATGCTGTACCTGAAAGATCCACATTAGCGTTTAAAACCTTAGACGCAGTATAGTCCTCACCAAGATCAGTGGTATAGAACAATTGAACCACACCTGGAACAGTTGATTTATATTCAAAGGATATCCTGACTTTTTTGCCTATATAAGACTTAAGTTCAAGTAAATCTTGAATGTTTGCTAGTATTGGATCAATTTGTGTTGCCTTGATCGTAAAACTTTTTTCAGATTTTTCTACCAAACAATTCCAACAAGTCAAGTCGTTAATCAAGAAATTACCAATCTTCTCAAGATTGTCTTGAAAACTATTCTTGTTATTATATTTTTCAATAAACTCGCCATACTTGTCTTTCCTGACCCATATTCGATATTCATCCAAAGCAACAAATGGGCGATAGTGTTTGTAGATTGTTTCAGCAGCTTTGTAATATCTAATAACATGCGGCACGCCATCCAAATTACATCCAATAGCATTATTATTCGAAGGAAGGATGGCTATAGGAAGTCTATGCAAATTTTTTTCTATTTCTTGAACAAACATTTCTTGGGAGAATTCCCCCGAAAGGTGAATAGGAGATTGCGCCGCATACACAGGATCAAACCTCGATGTGGCAGAATAAAGGAAAGAACGATTGATGAAATCAACATACGACTCATCATCGTGTAAATATGCCTTAAAGAATTTATCTAGAAGATCTATTCTCGCTTTAAGACTTCCGTCAATGCGAATCCGATTAATTTTCTCATTTTTAACCTGAAGATTTTCCCAAAATGTCATTCCATTGCTCTCTTTTATCCTCCAACTATTTGTTTGGTTAACTATGTTTTCAATACTGCTGTGAATGAGGGGAACTCTCATGTACACGCTATTATTGCTGAGCAATCCACTTGCCACAAAAGCTATTAGTAATAGCGGGAACAAAATATTAGCCTTCCTCAAGATTAAAGTTGCGAACAAAACCAAAAATAGAAAAGAAGTCCAAAAAACAACCCAAATGTTCATTTCTGCTAAACTATGCCTAACGAGCCCTCGTGTATAGTTACCAAAGTAGCAAAAGCCTAATATGACTACTGTTGCGACAACGCTCAGTCCCCAGTATTCTCTTGCCTTTTTATCTCCCATTAGCTTAATTAGACACACAATTATAACTAGAGGCATAATTGCATATGCCAAGCCAAACGCTAGGAGTTGCGGGTTTCCAATACTTGCGTATGCCCAGTTCTTATTGCTAGCACTGATTAATATAAATTCTTTAAGTCTATCAATAGGATTGGTATCATTAAGTAAACAAAGTACGCACCACAGAAAAGCTAGAAAAACTGCAAAGATACCGCCTATTATCAAGATATTTTTGAGCCAAGAGACGCTCTTCTTGATAACAATTCCCCAAATAAAAGTGCAAACAACAGCCACTATATATGCAAATCCCAAGTCTAGTCGATAAATAGCGCAAATTACACATGAAGCACATAAGTAGATAGCTGTCTTGGCACTAGGTATTTGCAAATATTTTCCTGCCGCAAGACACACCAAGATTCCAAATCCAAAATATCTAAGTTCACCAATAAAAGGAATACATAAAACGGCTAATAACGCTAATGATGTAGATTTAACAATAGGACGAATTAACAAGAAAAATAGAAAAGCGATAATAGGGATCATTAAATAGTCACGATAAGGACTGAATATTGCTCCATATTTATCTCCAGTTAGCCATCCATAGAGAATGCCCTCCAAAACATCGGTCATCATATGACCGCCATAATGACCAACGATAGGAATAATTCCAAAATTAAACCAATCACTAATCAAAATGCTTGAGTTTGCTGTTTCGAAAATATCCGCATTTTCATAGAGCCAAAATGATCTTTGTACCGTTAATAACCCTACGCTGATTATGGTCAACGCGGGAACAATGAGATCGTTGTTCCGCTCCTTTTTTGTCAGCCCAAACCCTATTGCTGTGATTATGCAGAACAAAACGAGAGAGACCATCAGAAGCATGGGATTAGCAACAAACTCGCCTTGTTGCGGCAATATATGCGTAATTTCAACGCTGATAAAAATTACTAAAGGTATTGCTGACAATGCCAGGGGGATGTATCTGTACCAATGGTATTTGTTTTGATTTTTCCTATGCCAAAAGGATTTAAAAAACACAACTGTACACATAATTAAAATAAAGATCAAAGGAACAGCGTATTTTATCCATTTGTCTGCGAAAACAACATACGTGAGAATCAACAAACCTATAGAAGCCCCAATTAGGTCAATAAAGTTTTTTTCCTCAAATTTCAAAATAGTTCCAATGATATACATAACCATAAAAATCAATGGAAGCCATAAAGCGTGCAAATAAATGTTCACTCCATCATTGAAAGCGCTGATACCAACTAGTGTATTTAGCACAATGCCAATGATTGCTATGTATGAAATTTCGTAATGGCGTTCCTCACCAATAAACCGACCAAGCGCAAAAAAAACAAAATTTGCCACCCAGTAAGTGATTGCGAGAATAGAAAAATACAAATAAAAATGCCAATTCAGTCGTGAAACATCCCAATCGTTCACAATTCCATTACCAAAAACTCGGTCAAACTTAATTACATGCCAGTTAAGTTTTGGCAATGAAAAAATCGCTACTAGCGATGCAACATATATCGCGCAAGTAATTGAAAACTCCGATGATTTTCCGATAATTTTTTTTAAGAAATTCTCGCAATACATTTATTTCTAGCCTTTAATAAACAAATCTTTTTAGATTGAACTTTTTACATGAAAACTGTTGTTGGCAATCACATAAAACAGAATTAAAGTTGACTTTTACGCTTGGTATCATATGGCAACTACTCATGGCAACTACTCATTTATGCTTTCCATGAAATCAAAATCACACCGATAGCAACCAAAACAACTCCAATTATCTTGGTTGTTGTAAAAGATTCACCAAACAGAATTACCGAAAGAACGGCTACCATCGAAATAGCCCCGCAGGTTAGTACCGGATGCGTAACATTCAGAGGCAATCGCTGCAGAGTGAGAGCATACAACACAAAAGCAATCCCGTAGAGCAAAAGACCTGCCCAAAGGGGAATATTAAGGATAATTGATAACGGCTCGGAAATAGAGACTTTTCTTTCCGGCATCATTGCGTACTTGATAAGTACACTTGCTGCAGCATTTGAAACTATACCAAATACAACTAACAGGAAAGTGATCATTCTTCCTCCAAATTGTATTTTCCGAGTGCGGCCTTAAACAGAACCTTTAAGAGTTCAATATTTCCTTTAAAGGAACTGATTTTTGTAGGTACTTCACCTTTGGGATAACTTCTTTTACTTGGCAGTTCTAAACATTTAAATCCAAGCTTTGGCCCGATATAAGATAGATAGGCAAGTAATTCATAACAGGAGAACACTTCTCTAAAGATCGCAACTTTGCTGTCAAACAGAAAGTTCGCAGAATATGCTCTGAAACCCTGTGTGGTATCAGTCCAGTGAAAACCGGATGCTAAGCTTAAGATCGGAGCATGAATAAAGCGGATTGCCAAATCACGGCTCACTGGAGTATTAACAGCGGTTCCTCCATTTATAAAACGGGAAGCCTGAATAAAGTCATATCCTTCATCAATTTTCTTTATAAAATCAGGAATAGGGGCAGGATCATCCTTGTTGTTGCCATCAATGGTAACTATGCCTCTATATCCGAGTTTTTGGGCATAGTCATATGCGCATAGTAACTGTGCACTCAGTTTCCCTTTAGCTGTTTTTAACAGAAGTGAGTGTACATGTCGTGTTTTAAGATAACTTTCATCAAGTGAACCGTCAGTAGTACCTCCGTCAACAATAATAATGTCAACGGTATTATGTAATCCAAGTTCAACGATTCTGTCTAAAAGCGCATGAATCCTTTCTCCCTCATTTATTACAGGGATAATCAGACAGTACTCTTGGAGTTTCTCATGTGCAGAGAACAAGATATTATAAGATGGAATATATTTCTTGTATTCCCTATTAACATTCTGATTCATTTATATTAGTCCTGCATATAAAGTTTTTTGGCCAGATTGATAGAACTTTCTATAGTTTTAATTCTGTCTTCAGCGCACTCAGCATTACTGGTTAGCATTTCAATGGTGAGGATATCTGTTGATAGCCTAGATTTTGATATAGCTTTTTTCAGACTATCGCCAAGATCCCTATGGATAGGATCGTCTGTAGTTACAGGAGCCATAGACGGTTCGCTCAGGTGAATATGACCGATTATCTCTGTGACATCTTCTATAATCCCTGCCGGTTCGTGGTTGGTGTAAATGGTACCGAAATCCAGCTGTAGTTTAATATTAGAATGATTCAGCGTTCTGACGAACTTTGCTGCTTCCTCTGTTGTTGTCAGAAAGTTGGTGCCGTATAACGTAGGATTTGCCTCGAGACAAATAGTTACATCTTCGTCTTTCGCAATTTCTCCCAGCCTGAAAAAGAAATTAAGTGCTATATCTTCTGTTTGTCTGTCATCAAGTCTGCTTCTGTCTCTGTTTCTCGGAGAGCCGAATACAAGCCTGGTTGCACCGGTTAATGAACCTATATGACAAACTTTTTTCAAATGTTCAAGCATTCTTGTCTGAGTGCTGACATCAAAAAGATTTAAACCTGAAGTTCCAAACAACAGAGACTGCATCCCTACAAGTGAGAATCCCTTGTGATTCCATTCGCTCTTTACTTTTATTATTTCTTCATCAGTTACGTTTTTAATATCAGAAAAGAATTTACCCGGAGCAAAATCCAAATGAACGATATTGTTTTCAAGAAGCAGCGCAATTACCTGTTTTTCGAAGGATGTATCCCATGCAATATTAGATATAGACAGTTTCATTTTACTCTCCGGCATATTCTTTTATTGCCTCAAGGGATTCTATTCTGTCATACTGATAGTCGGTGGCACTGCCAAAAAGAGCCCCGTGGATGGTTTTAAAATTGTATGATACAAGCGGCTTGTCAATGTGGTTGTCAAAGTCAAAATTGAAAGCAAATTTTGCAACTTCCTTAACGCTAACCGGTTCGGCTGTAAGATGAACCAGCTTTAAGCCGTGTTTATCTGCTATAGTTAGATCTTTTACAAGATTCTTCATCGGATAGAATTGGAATACGTTATCGGACTCGATCTTTTCAATTTCATTATGATTCTTGAAATCATAGATAATATTCTTCTTAAGTCCTGTTCCAACCAGTCCCGGAAGTCTTACAATAAGGTGGGATTGAAAGTTATCCTGAACAAATAGTTCCAAACGCCTGCGGTTGTATCCGTATGGCTGAAGTTCATCCAGGATAATCGGTGTATTTTCATCAACGTTAACAGGAGACTTAAAAACATCGACAGTACTGATGAGAACGAATTTTTTAGCAGAAATTGTTTTTAAATGATCGATAAGAGAATCGATGCAGGCACGATCTTCATCGGGATGAAGATTCGCATACCACTTTTTTGCTGGAGCGGCAGCACAGATAACAAGGTCAAATTCTTTATTATCAATATTTGCTATGTCTGTAGAATGAAAACAGTGCTCGAAAGCTCTCTGTGATAAAAGAGTTGTACCAACAAATCCTGTTGAACCGATTAGTGCCGATGTCATATTAATTTCCTTATCTATCCCTACCTGTTTGAACGAGATTGTCTGTCTGAGATGTGCTTTGCTCTAGAACATTTATTCTATCCAGGTTGATCATTACCTGTGAGTTCTTTTCAAAAACAATTGAGTAACCGTTTGCATTGGCTTGTTCTACTAAAATACGGTTCAGGTACTCTGCAATAAAGGAAAGAATTATAAACTGCATTGAAGCGAACATAGACATGAAGAAAACAGTAGAGGTCCAACCCTCGACAACATCATTCCTGAAAAGATTAAGCACAATAGAATAAAAAGAGAAAATACAGGCTAAAGAAGAACCGGCCAAACCTAAAAATGACATAATTCTAAGCGGTGATGTTGAGTTAAAAACCATCAGTCTTAAAGTTTTCTTTATAGCCTCTGTAACTGTTCTTGTGTTTGTTTTATTCAAAGATGTGTACTCAAGAACTGTGTGATTATACCCTGATTTCTGAATCTGCATAAAGAACTGCTGATAGAATCTGCCTGTGTCTAAAATTGAATTTAAAGCCCGGCGTGATAGACATCTAAAAGAAGTTGAATTCTTTGGAAGATGATAGTCAATAAGCTTTAAGAGCCAACCGGTTAACGGTCTGATAATGTTATACATCAAAGAGTGTTTCTGTTTGCTTGTCCCTACAACGACATCATTCCCCTGCCGGCACAATGCTACAGAATCTTTTATCAGTGAAATCGGATCATTGAACAAATCAAAGCAGATTATAAAATCCCCGATGGCATTTTCTGTTCCTGCAGACCAGATTACATCTGAATTTACATCTGAAGATAACTGCAGATAACGTATGCACGGTACATCTTTTAAGATTTGCAGGAGCTTGTTTGATAAAACATTCTGCATAGATTTTTGAACTACAAGAATTATCTCATAATCAGAAAAATTCAGATCAAGAGAGCTCTGGATTTCGGATAATCTTGATAAATAGTCTGCTGTGAATCTGTTTATAACAGTTATTACTGAAATGAAACTTTCATCTTTATTATTAGCTGTAATCATTTTAGAGATTTAACTCCTTACGCACTGCAGTAACTGCGTCATATGCGTTATCAATTTTTCCTCCCATGACGCAGTGGAATCCCTTTAATCCATAATTAAATTTACACAATATAGGACGAGAATCGTTGACCTCCGAGAGTGGCAGAACCGTTTTAACCTCCCATAATGATTTTCTGTAGATACAATCATTAAGGATTGGAATATATCTGGATGCATCTTTTCTCATAACTTCCCAGGCTGAATGCTTCTGATCCTTCTCGAATCTGTTATCGGCATCAATATACTGGTTGTTATTTGAGTGCCACTCATAATGAGGTGTGTATCTTACATGAGAAAACGAATGAAGATAATGACCATTGCTTTCAACAGAAGGAAATGGCATAACAGAAAAAAAAGGTCCGCACATAACAGTAATTCCAAGATGTTTGATTTCATCAGGAACGTCAACAAGAGCCATCTCAGTCATTTCATGTTTTAGAGGGATAAGATCAAGTGAACTGTTGTGAATTACCTGATTAAGAGAAGCGTAGGTACAGTTGAATATGTGGTCAGCCTGATATTCTTCTATTTCATCAGTTATTAGATTTTGCACAGATGCTTTTAACACAGTTTTATCAGCGGATTCACTTACGCTTAATACTTGTGAATTTAAATGAATAGTTACATATTTTTCATCAATTCTACTTAAAATTTCCTCTTTGAGCTTTACTGAGTCAAAGGCAAATTCTTTGGCTTTAAAACAAGCTTCAATGTAATTTTTATGGGTTAGATTTACAATTCCGCTTGGTGCTGGTTCAAGATATGCTCCGATACGTTTACAGAATTTTTCGAACTGATAGGCTGTAACTTTGCTGAGATGTTTTCCAATCATGTAATATTTATCAAAATCATCACATACACATTTGGGAAAATCTTTGATAAAACGAGGAAATGACTGCTGTGACCTAAGTGCTGTCAAGACAGCTCGCGGATAATGATATCCGTTGTGAATTCGAGCCTGATTGTTATATGAAGCCCTTGTCATCAGTTCAGAAGTTTTTTCAAAAAGCTCAACTCTCTGATGTTTAGAGCCTAAATAGTGGGCAAGGTACTCCCCACCCCCCCCCGATAATAATTTTACTCATGACCTACATACTACAGTGTTCAGTTACAAATCAGATGTGATTCATAATACTCAATTGACAAAGCCTCACGGTTTTAACACCAAATTATCATTTGGTAAAAATAATTTGAATTTTCTTTTTTAGGGTAGTAGTATACATGGTTGTTTTTAAGCAATCAATTTTTCGTTGGTTATTATAGACTCTATGTGTGGCTTCTCCCTAATATTCTGAAGTGCTGACTTCAAGGTTCTGCGCTCCAACTCTTTTTTGAGCAATTCTCTACTTTTGTTACAAAGGTAGATCTGCTATTCATGGCCTTTAGGATACCGTGCAAGCTTTCGAAATTGCAACTCAAAATCATTTAACCATGATGGTTTAACATGAATTTTCAAAAAGAAATGTTTTTCAGTATCTTGGATAAAAAATGCTGTAAAGTTTTTCAGAAAAATAAGCACTAAGCACAGAGCGAAAGGCTACATTCTGAAAACCGCTCATAGATTACGGTACAAAGAGAGGATTAAGAAGAACGAGACAATGCCTTGGAGGAAAACAAAGCGCTCTAACAACTTCAGAATGTCGATAAAAGATGCTTGAATGAATTGATATACTGAACAAGGCATAATGATAAAGACTTAACGCGAATCGCACTAAGCTTAGGACATGGTAGCTTGCACTGAAATATTTGCTGATTGGGGCGATGCTGTAGCCCAAAGGGTTTTCTTCTCAATACACATGCAAGGAAGAAAGAGTATATAAATTTATTCACATATAGTGAATTAGAATTTTAAATTAAAGGTGTACAGACGTTTTATAGGTACAGTTAATTGAATTATGGGCATTACGAAGAATAGCAATATGAATATTGCAATGTTCGGTCATAAACAGTGTCTCTCCTGTGAAGGTGGTATCGAAACTGTAGTGCGTAAACTTTCGGTACGAATGTCAGAGAAAAAATGTGCCGTCACCTGTTATGACCGCAGAACTCATGGAAAAAGTTCCTTCCTTCCTTCTAACAGTAGTTGTTATAAAAATATCCGCATCATTCCGGTATGGACAATAGATAGAAAGGGAATTGCAGCAATGACAGGTTCTGTTTCCGCCGCTATCAGATCTTCACTTGGCAGATATGACGTTGTTCATATACACGCAGAAGGTCCTGCTGCCATGTGCTGGCTGCCTCGTCTGTTTAAAAAGAAAGTAGTGGTTACCGTTCACGGACTTGACTGGGCCCGTTCAAAATGGGGCGGTATTGCAAAAAGATACATCAGATTTGGTGAAAAAATGGCAGTCAGGTATGCCGATGAAATAATCGTACTCAGTCGTGATACTCAAAATTATTTTCTAAAAGAATACGGCAGAAAAACCACCTATATCCCTAACGGTGTAAGAAAGGCTGTATTCAGAGATGCAGATGAGATCAAAACAAGGTGGGGACTTAACAAAGATTCCTTCGTTCTCTTTGTCGGTCGCATAGTACCGGAGAAGGGGATAAGTTATCTGATAGATGCATGGAAAAATGTTAATACGGATAAGCAGCTTGTTATTGTGGGAGGCAGCTCAGATTCGACTTCATTTATGAAAGAGATGCAAAAACGTGCCGGAGATAATGTGATTTTTACCGGATTTCAAAATGGGGAAATTCTAGAGGAACTGTACAGTAATGCCTATATATACTGTCTTCCTTCAGAACTGGAGGGAATGCCGCTCAGCCTGCTGGAGGCGATGAGTTACGGTAACTGCTGCCTGGTATCGGATATCCCAGCGTGTACAGAAGTTGTTGAAAACAGAGCAGTACTGTTTGAAAAAAACAATGTGAAGGATTTGACTGCAAAACTGCAGATGCTGCTTGACGAACCTCAGACTGTGCTTAAGTACAGAGAAGGTATTGCACAGTATGTAACAGCTAAATACAACTGGGATGATGTGGTTGAAAGAACGCTGGAACTGTACCGTAAATGAAAATTTTAATGGTGAATAAATTTCTTCATCCCAACGGCGGATCAGAAACCTATATCTTTAAACTTGGCCGGTATCTTGCCTCACATAATCATGAAGTACAGTATTTCGGAATGGATCACGAAGAAAGGTGCGTGGGAAACTGTGTTGACGCCTATACATCAAATATGGATTTTCACGGTGGATGTATACTGTCAAAGCTTAAATATCCGCTGAAGACTGTTTACAGTCTGGAGACAAGAAAGAAAATCCGACTGCTTCTTGAACAGTTTAAGCCGGATGTTGTCCATCTGAACAATTTCAATTATCAACTGACACCATCGGTTATTGTTGAGATCGCAAAGTGGCGGAGAGATACCTCACACCGCTGTCGAATCGTGTTCACCGCTCACGATTACAATCTAATCTGCCCGAATCACATGCTAAGAGCTCCGATTACAGGAGAAAACTGCGAGAAATGTCTCGGAGGAAGATTTGTCAACTGTACCAGAGGAAAATGTATTCACGGCTCGCTGATGAAAAGTATTGTCGGTACTGTTGAAGGTTATTTTTGGCAATGCAACGGCGTGTACCGCTATATTGACTGTATTATCTGCTGTTCCGGGTTTATGAAAAGTAAGATGGATACCAATCCTCTGTTTAAAAGCAGGACCGTGGTTCTTCGCAATTTTATCGACAGACAGAAATGGCAGAATGTCACGAAAAAAAAATATGTTCTGTATTTCGGGAGACTATCTGAAGAAAAGGGAATTAACACGCTTCTTGAAGCTGTGAAGTTATGTCCCGAGGTATTATTTGTTTTTGCCGGAACAGGACCGCTGGAGAACAAACTTAAGGATTTACCGAATGTAAGATATGTCGGATTCAAGAAAGGAAATGAACTTGCCTCTCTCATCCGGGAGGCTTCGTTTTCCGTATGTCCGTCGCA
>JAEEGF012314433.1_pt1 | contig 12258 bp, 11 predicted proteins | sample 9134171 | NCBI WGS metagenome assembly JAEEGF01 (sample SAMN16246542, study PRJNA631951) | gut metagenome | biome: gut microbiome; feature: rumen; material: AP-attached | host: Bos | place: Iran: Karaj | collected 2018-10 | reverse complement strand
AGTTGAGTACTCACAGATGCTGACAGTTAATTCCCCAGAGTCCATGTTCATAGCAGAGCATGGTGAATGCCTGATTGGAGAAGATGCCATAGTACACTTGGCAGATTTAGCTAGATGAAGAATAAAGTTTCAGTTTTTAATTTTTCAGGAATCTATGACAATGAGAGCTTTTATCGTGAAGATAAAAGCTCTATTTGTGTTGAGACCATAAATTGCAGAGAGATCCCTGGTACCAACTGTATGTGCGATGATGCAGCCATGGATATGATAAGAGACAGGATTTGCGAGGCGGGGATAGGCCCGGACGAGATCCATTTTATTGATAATGGTAATTACCACTATATGTCAGCAATCATGCTGGAGCAGGTAAAAGAGCCATGTTCCCTTGTGGTATTTGACCATCATCCTGACATGCAGCCACCTATGTTTGGGGATATCTTATCCTGCGGAGGCTGGGTTTTGTATGCCATTGAGCATAGCTCTTTTATCAGGGATGTGCATATTATTGGGGCTGACAGAAAGCTTATAGATGAGCTGCCTGAGGATGTCAGGAGCAGGGCTACATTTTATGATGTGAGTGATGTTGTTCCAGGAATAGATGACAATGACGGGAACTCTGAGATTGTTCTTCCTAAGACCCAGTATCCTGTTTATCTGTCCATAGATAAGGATGTTATCGTCGATAGCGAGCTTACAACTAACTGGGATCAGGGAGAAATGAGCACTTCGCAGCTTTTTGCTGTTGTGCGTAAGCTCTTTTCCGAGCGTGAAATTATTGGCGTTGATATCTGCGGAGAATGCGCTCCTGAACAGGAAAGTATTGATATTGGTGCTGCTACCGAAGGCAATGATTCGTTTAATGGGGAGCTACTTAAGGCTATCTGTGCTAAGATAAAGTAAGATAGATGGAGGATTGGGGTTAATGCTTGTTTTTATACTCTCTGCTTTGGCAGTCTGCGTTCTGGGGGCATATATTTCCAGTAAAAATAAAGTTAATATCGGTGATGGACTTGCAATGTCAGCTTCAGGGCTGATACTTGCGCTTTATGTTCTGGCATTTTTCAGGGCCATGAAGCTTGTTTGGATTGCAGCTCTTGTGGCGATTGTTTTCGTACTTGTAAGTGAGATTTCTGCGAGAAAAAAATCTGTTAGTGATAAAGATGGAAATGTTCTTAGTTTAGTGCTGCTTTCTATGTTTGTGATAACTGTGACTGTAGTTGGCGCCATGGTTTCAGGAAATGTCTTTTCCTGGTGGGATGATATAAATTTCTGGTCATCTGACGCCAAGCAGCTCTTTTTCATGAATGGGTTTCCTGGTAAATATGGCAATGTTTCTCCTGAATTTGGAGATTATCCGCCAGTTACCTCGATCTTTAAGTGGCTCTTTTTGCAGCTGGGTAATGGTGGATACAAAGAGGGGCTTCAGTTTGCAGGATATTTTGCACTGAATGCTGTGTTTCTCATGCCACTTGCTGGAAGACTTGTTGCTGCTGTTCTTGATAACAAGACTATAAAGGGTGCATTTAGATATGTGCTTGCTGTTATTACATTTGTGTGTGTAATGGCTCTTCCTGGCGTATTTAACGGCATTATTTACTATGGAACGCCAGCTGATATCACTATGGGAATAGTTTACGGCACGCTCCTGATCGCTATTTACGCGCAGGATCAGTGCCCGGAAAATTTCTATTATGTGCGAATTGGTTTTTTTACAGCAGTTCTTTTCCTGACCAAGTCTGTGGGAATCGAGTGGGCCGTATTTGCCCTTATTTTCTATCTTCTCGTGGGTAAAAAGAGCGTGAAGATGATAGGAGCTGTTGTTGGAAGTGCTTCAGTTTATGGAAGCTGGCTTTTATTCTGCCTCGTAAACAGGAGAGTTGCCAAGCTCACAGGCGCCGGAATCAAGATGGCGACATCAGGAACTTACACTGCACCTCAGAATACTGCAGATAAAGCCAGATTCTTCTGGGAAGGCCTATGGACTATGCCAATGCACGCGGATAGGAATATCACCCTTGATCTTCCTACAGGTGTGATGGTCATTATATTGTTTGTTGTTTTATTTGCACTCGTTAGATTTAGGCTTCTTGAGAAAAAAGAAGGATGTAAGATAGCTCTTTTCATGCTGATAACTGGGCTTGTGACATATGGCATTATCTTCCTTGCCCATATTTCCATATTCCAGGGGGAGGATCAGTATCTCGATGCCTATGCCATGGCGGTGTCTGTGGCAAGATATGGATTCCCATTTGCGTTCGGAACTTTGAGTCTTCTGATTGGAGTTGGACTATTGAATAGTAGGAACTCCAATATGATTTCGAATACTGGAACAGGTAATGATAAGGCTAATAATACGATTGGCTTAGCTGTTGTAGGTATATTTGTTGCATTTGTTTTTCTCGCCGCTGATTATGCAGGCATGTACAAACACATCTGGGGCTATAGACAAAATGCTAATAGTCTTGCGCAAGACTCATATAATATGGTGGGGGATGACGGCAGGATTATAGTAGACACAGTCCTTTCAGATAAGAGCCTCTGGGGCAAAAGAGTTCTTGTAATGCGTGATGGTCACACCTATCACTGGGTACACGATACCTACATAAGTAAAGAAGCTTCGCCGGTTCCTCTTGTGTATGATGCTTTCCTTGCAGAGAGCGAAGATAGCGCTGTTATGGCCAGAAAGATTATGGAAAAGCATGCATCATATCTTTATATTGAGGATGAGGAAGGCATTTCTACAGATCTTTTTGCTCCTCTTATGTCTGAGGAAAAAGAGTTTACACCTGGCGTTGTTTATAAGGTAACTGAGGCTGGTGGCACAGTGATGCTTGAATAATAGTGAAAGATATGCAGTTTATATGCAGTAAGAAGTTGTAATAAGTAAGCGTAATAGCGTATAATTAATAATGCGCATTACGCTTATTCTTTTATTGGGGGATGTGAGATGGAAAAAAGATTCAGGGAATTCTTAAAGCATTTCGAGAAGCTTGACTACGATGTTCTTTCAGATGAAGAGATTGAGGCTGAAAAGAGTAACCTTCAGCTGAAGATGACGATTCTTCATCAGGAGCTTGTGAGAGTACTGATCGTGATGATCGGTATGCTTATCAGTACCTGTATTTTCCTGTCTGCAGGGCTTACGCAGAGCAATTTTATATGCTATATTCTGGCTGTTGTTACAGGCCTTTGTGTTATCTGCGCAGCTATCCTATACAAAACTATCACAGGAGTTGTAAAAAAATTGGATATGTTTGTAGACAAACTCACATTGATGTGATAATATAATTTTTGTCGCTCGCAGGAGTGGCGGAATGGCAGACGCGCATGGTTCAGGTCCATGTGTTGGCAACAACATGAGGGTTCAAGTCCCTTCTCCTGCACTTTGCTTTTTTGAGCGGCTGCGAATTCAATATATGGAATGCGGAAGTGTCGGAATTGGCAGACGAGCAAGACTAAGGATCTTGTGATGCTTACATCGTGAGGGTTCAAGTCCCTTCTTCCGCACGAATGAAAAGGAATCAGTTAATAACTGGTTTCTTTTTTGTTATAATAGATACAGGAAAAACGGAGGGGGAAAAATGTCTTTTTCGCTTAGCTTTTTGGCATTTATCAGTATAGTCTTTTTACTGTTCTATCTTATAAGGAGAAGAGCCAGAGCCTATTTTCTTTTGCTGGCAAGTCTTCTTTTTATAGCATATCTTGACTGTAGATCCTGCATTTGGGTGATGGCTGTTACCGGGATTATTTATCTTTTGGGACTGGTACAGGAGAAATACCTTAGCAAAGGATTCATTAAAAGTTCCAAAGTTATAGAAGGCTTTGGGATTATAGTCAGTGTACTGTCACTGGTTTTTCTTAAGAATATTGCAAACTGGTCGCTAGGGGATGGAATTCTTTCCGGAATAATCCTTCCTATAGGGTTTTCTTACTATATTTTCCAAGCTATATCTTATCTTGTTGATATTGGGGCAGGCAAAATAAAGGCTGAAAAGAATCTTCTGTTTTTTGCCCTTTATATGTGTTTCTTCCCTAAATTTATCAGTGGCCCTATTGAGGAGCCGGAATCTCTTTTACCACAGATAAAGAATCTAAATAAGGTTTATCTCAGAGATGATAACAAGCTTTCTATTGCATTTCCTACCATACTCTATGGCTTTTTTATGAAGGTTGTAATTGCAGACAGGCTTTCGATGTTCACTTCAAAGCTTTTTGCTGAGCCACAAAGCTATGGGTCTCTATGGCTGTTTGTAGGAATGCTCATGTATACATTGCAGATATATTGTGATTTTGCTGGCTACAGCGCCCTTGCAGTGGGTATTTCCAAGTCACTTGGAATCGAACTTACAGAGAATTTTTTTGCACCTTATCTTTCTGAGAATATCAATGAGTTTTGGAGAAGGTGGCATATTTCGCTTTCAAGTTGGTTAAAAAAGCACATATATATTCCACTTGGGGGCAACAGGAAAGGTCCTGTTCGCAGATATATCAATGTGATGATTGTGTTTCTGATATGTGGAATGTGGCATGGAAGTGGCAAGAATTTCCTGGTATGGGGGCTTTTACACGGAATTTATAATGTAATATATGGCCTTACCTGTAATAAACGGAAGAGTTTGCTTTTGTCGAAAGAATCAGGCAGGATTTCAAAAATGATCGGAACAGTACTGACTTTTCTTGCAGTAGCTTTTGCCTGGGTATTCTTCGGGGCTTCAAATCTTTCAAGTGCTCTGGGCTATGTGGGAGAAATGTTATCCTGTAAAGCTGGAGAGATATCATTATTTGCTCAAGCTCAAAATCTTTCCATTTCCAAAATTGATTGCGTGATTCCGATATATGCTGTGGTTGTCTTTCTTTTCGACCGCGTTATGGTAAAAACTCAGCTCCCTTTTGGAAAGGCATTATACACGCTTCCTGCCTATGTAAGATATACCATTGAATATTTATTGATTTTTGCGATTCTGCTGTTGGGAATATACGGACCTGGCTATGATCAGGGTAGTTTCATGTATATGCAGTTTTGATTGATGAGGGCATAGATGACAAAGAACACAAGAAAAAATCTGTTAAGAATAGCATATATCCTTCTGACTGTCGTCTCCTTTTGGTATTGGAATGGTGTAATGTGCATCAAAAATGATGATGGCATCGAACAGGCCAAGGCTATGTACTACCAGCCAAAGGATTCCGTGGATGTGGTTATGATGGGGTCAAGCCACATTCACTACGACATAGACACCGGGATTCTATGGAAGAATTATGGAATATCATCCTTTGATTATAGTGCTGCAGAACAGCCACTTTGGATAACATATTATTATCTCCGGGAGATCTGTAAGTATCAGGATCCCAAGGTGGTAGTACTTGATTTGTATTCGCCGGCGCTAAGGGATGAAGATTACCAATATGATTGGATCCTTCCCAATATTCTGGGAATGAGGTTCTCTTTAAATAAGCTGGAGATGTTAAAGGCCAGTGTTGAGCTTGATAAGATAAAGAACTATTTTCCGAGTTTTTCAGTTTATCATGGCAGATTCAATGAGCTTACTCCAGAGGATTTTATATATCCTTTTAAGAGTCAGGTGGACCTGGTGAATTTCAAGGGCTATAAACCCGTATTGGGGGTACAGCCTCAGATAGAACCTATCATCACCCAGCAGGGAAGCGGAGCTTTGTCTGTTAAGTCTGAGCTTTATTTGCAGAAAATCATTGATTACACAAAAAAGAACAATATTGAGCTGTTTCTGGTTGTGACTCCTTACATTACCAATGACAATCAGGAACTGATCTATAATCGTGTAAAAGAAATTGCTCAGATGAATAATATTGAGTTTAACAGCACTAACTATGATTACGACATAATGGGACTGGATTTTAACACGGACTTTATGGATAACTCACACCTTAATTACTATGGAGCTGGGAAGTTTACCACTTATCTTGGTGAAGAGCTTAAGTCCAGATTTGATCTTCCCGATCACAGGGGAGACCCCAGATATGATTCCTGGGAGGTTAATTTCAGAGAGATAGCTGAGTATGTTAAAGAACAGCAGTGAGGACACCTCCCCAGGTTTCTTGTGTTATAGGATGTATCGGCATTATGAGAATGACAGAATGGGGGATTTATATTCTAAAATGCATCTTACCGACGTAAAATGCATCTTACGGCAAAATTTATGATTTATAGCTTTAGGCATATTATGATTGACTCAGGTTAAGAAATAAGGAGGCGACATAATATGTCAAAGGTAATTTGGTTAGTTTTAATTCTTGTAGAAATCGTAGCACTGTTACTTCTGATCTGTAAAAAGAGTAAGGGTGCTGGTAAGAAAACACTTAAGGTTTTAGGAATCCTTGTACTTATTCCAGTAATTCTTTTAACTGCAATTCCTGCATTTATAATCAAGGACTACAAGGGTCGTCCTACAACTGGTGAATATGCTGTAGCACAGAGCGAAGCAATTCTTGTAGATAGCAGCAGAGTTGAGAGCTTTGAGACAGATGGCTCTTACAGAGAGGTTCCTGTACATTTCTATTATCCAGAAGATATCATGAGTGTTGAAGAAAACTCACTTCCACTTGTTATCTTCAGCCACGGTGCTTTCGGATACTATGAGAGCAATACTTCAACATACATGGAGCTTGCAAGTAACGGCTATGTTGTAGTAAGCCTTGATCATCCATATCACTCTTTTTACACAAAAGATACTGATGGAAAGACTATCACAGTAGATCCTGAGTTTATGAATACAGCTATGAATGTTGGAAATAGTGATATCAGCGAGACAGAAGTTTATGCCATCACATCACAGTGGATGGAGCTTAGAGAAGCTGATATGAACTTCGTACTTGATACTCTTATTGCTACAGCTAATAGCGGAAACTTTGGCGAAGAGTGGTTCTTTGCCGGATCAGAAAAAGATGAAATCGCTGAGGCTTTAAAGTGCACAGATACTGATAAGATAGGTCTTATGGGACATTCTCTTGGCGGAGCTACAGCAGTTACTGTAGGAAGACGTGCAGATGTATCCGCAGTTATTGATTTTGATGGTACAATGATTGGTGAGGAAATTGGCATAGAGGGTGACAAGATTCTGGTAAATGAAGATGCTTATACAACACCTCTTCTTTGTTTTGATTCTGAGAGCCACCATGCTGATCGTGAGATGGCAAGAGAACAGGGAATTGTTTATGCCAATAATGTGATCCTCGACAATGCTACAGATGGCCATTGCACATACATTGTAGGTGCCAAGCACATGGATTTCACAGACCTTCCTCTTTTTGCACCAGCTCTTGCAAATATGCTTGGCTCAGGTGATGTGAATAACGAGGAGTGCATTGATCAGATCAACCAGATCACACTTAATTTCTTTGATTGTTATCTGAAGGGAAACGGGGATTTTACTGTAAATGACAAGTACTGATAAGGTTATGGACCTGGAAGTCAGCGTTATAGCTGCTGACAAGAATGAGTATGTTAAGATTGGCTGCCATGAGGTAGACGAGCGAATAGGTGAGATTGTGCGCTTTGTCAAGCTCAGACAGGGAAATATAGAGGGTATCAGGGAAGGCGAGAAATACAGCGTTCCGATACGAGATATTTATTACATCGAGTCTGTGGATGATAAGACTTTTCTTTATATGAAGGGCGGAGTCTACGAATCCGGCAGACGCCTCTATGATCTTGAAGAAGTGATGGAACCATATCATTTTGTCAGAATTTCCAAGTCTATTATTGTGAACCTTATGAAAGTCGTTTCGATCAAGCCTGCTCTTAACGGGCGCTTTGTATGCAAACTACGAAACGGAGAAGAAGTCATAATCTCCAGGAAATATGTACCTGATGTCAAAAAGAAATTAAAGGGTGAGAGCGTATGAAAGAACATTTAAAGGAGTGCCTTAGGAACTTTTTTATTATAGTTACCTGTATCAACGTTGCAATGTTTGTGCTGGGAAGTATTTTCCAAAATGGGCAGCAGTTTGGTTATGAAGCTTTTCTTTATCCGATTCTCTACGGAGTACTGGGAAGCATTCCCAATCTCCTGATGCGGGAAAAGAAAGAACCTACTATTAAACAGTATGTGATCAGACAAATGCTTGGGGCGCTTTTGTGCATGGCTCTTTTGTTTGCCTTTATGTTCGGCGGAAAGCCAGTAACAGCGCATGTGATTATGATTGCTGGCGGCGTTGCAATGAGCGTTATTGCAATCTTTATCGTGGTTGATATTGTTACCTGGATCCTTGATTCCAAGACCGCCCAGGACATGACGGCAGATCTTAAAGCACTTCAGGAGAATTCCGGGGTAGAAGAGTAAATCCATCAGGGACTAATGTGGTACTTGCTTCTGTGCCACATTAGTGCTAGTATGAACTAGAATTGAGTTTCAAATATATAGAAAGAGCGCTTGGCGTTTAGGTGAAGGAATGATTATTAGATAATTTAGCTTGAGTGAACACGAGATTTTTTAGATAGCTGCTGATGCGGCTGTTTTGTGTACGCTTGATCTGGATTATCATGCATTTTTAGCCTATAAGTCTATGTGGGTCTATTTGTGTGAGTCTATTTTGCGTACGCAGGATAGGCTATTTTTGTATACAGCAGGCCACAGGAGGACTATATATGTTACAGGTAAAAGACTTAACAATAACGCATCGCAAAGACCTGCGTATTATCCTGGATAAATTTAATATGGTATTAAATGACGGCGATAAGGCGGTAATAATTGGAGAAGAGGGAAATGGCAAATCTACCCTCATGAAGTGGATTTATGATCCGGAGATAGTTGATGATTACGCAGAGTGCGAGGGCACACGAGTAGCTTCTGGAGAAGTGTTTGGGTATCTTCCTCAGGAGCTTCCGGGAAAAGATAAAGAGAAAACTATTTACGAATATTTCTCGGAGGCGCAGCTCTTTTTTGACAAGAATCCCAAAGAACTATCGCAGATGGCACAGGAGTTTAGCGTGCCTAATGAATTTTTCTACAGTGACCAGCAGATGGGGAGCCTTTCTGGTGGTGAGAAGGTCAAGGCTCAGCTCATGAGGCTTCTCATGGACAATCCGACAGTACTCCTATTGGATGAGCCTTCCAATGATATTGATATCAGCACACTGGAGCTCCTTGAGAAGCTGATAAATGGATGGAAACATATAGTACTGTACATTTCTCATGATGAGACGCTTATCGAGAACACAGCTAACATGGTGATCCACATCGAGCAGATCATGAGGAAGACCAAATCGAGATATACCATCGTCAAGGACAGCTACAGTAATTATATCGAGAGAAGATCGGACAGCTTCGAGAGGCAGGAACAGCAGGCTCAGAATGACCGCAGGGAAAAGAAAATCCGCGACGAGAAGTTCAGGAAAATCATGCAGAGTGTGGATTCAGCCCAGACCAATATTGCCAAAGCCGACAGGGATATGATTGCAAGGCTTATTAAGAAAAAGATGCATACGGTCAAGTCCATGGAAAAGCGTTTTGAGCGAGAAGATGAGAATATGACGGAAAGGCCTGAGCAGGAGGAGGCTATCTTTTTCAAGCTCGGTGGAGATGGTGCAAGTATGCCGGCAGGTAAGAATGTCATTGAATACTCATTAGATGAGCTTAGAACTCCCGATGACAGCAAGGTGCTGGCTCGCGATATTTTCTTAAGAGTTAGAGGCCCTGAGAGAATCTGCATTGTTGGAACAAATGGTGCAGGCAAGACCACTCTTTTAAAGAAGATGGCAGAGGAACTGCTTGCTAGGACTGATATAAGAGCTCAGTACATGCCTCAGAACTACGAGGAAATGCTGAATCTGGATGTGACACCTGTTGAGTTTCTGGACGATACAGGGGATAAAGAGATACGAACCCGTATCAGGACTTATCTTGGCTCGCTTAAATACACTGCAGACGAGATGGATCATCCAATAAGGGAATTGTCAGGTGGGCAGAAGGCCAAAGTTTTACTTCTCAAGATGAGTTTGTCAGATGCTAACGTTCTGATCCTTGATGAGCCTACGAGAAACTTTTCGCCTCTGTCAGGTCCTGTGATCAGGAAGATGATCGCAGCTTTCCCAGGGGCGGTTATCAGCATTTCTCATGACAGAAAATATATTGACGAAGTTTGCACCAAGATATATACATTAGATGAAAATGGGCTTACAGTTAACTCATGAAATTAACAGGAGGAATACAGGATGCTTCAGGATATTTATCCTTACAAACTTGATAATCACTACTATCAAGATGAGAAGGCGGATGAGAATAGCATTATCTTCGTTTTCAGGGGCAATACTAAGGAAAAAGAGATCCTTCTTAGCAAGAAGGCTGATGGGGTGCATGCTTTTCCGACTCTTTCCGAGTTTGAGGGAATTGTTGGTAATTCAGACGGCCTTAGGGATGAGCTGATATATCTTTTTAAGATTGGTGATGAGAAGTATTTTCTTTATCCCTCTTATGCAAAAGAAATAGCGCTAGACGATAGCTCTTTTGGCAAGGTATGGAGCGTTAGAAGAGAAGGCAAGCTCCCGGATCATCAGGTGTTTGAGCTGTACACTGCGTTTCACTTGTGTGAGTGGTACGAAAGCTCCAGGTTCTGCGGGAAGTGCGGTCAGGAGACAGTGCTTGATGATAAAGAGAGAGCCATGACCTGTTCTAAGTGCGGCAACAAGATATATCCAAGGATCAACCCTGCAGTTATAATCGGTGTTACTGACAAGGAAACCAATAAGCTGATACTTACCAAGTACAGAACTGGCTTTGCACAGAATGCGTTGGTTGCAGGCTTTACAGAGATTGGAGAAACTCTTGAGGAGACTGTTAAGCGCGAGGTTATGGAAGAGGTTGGCCTTGAAGTAGACAACGTTAGATACTACAAGTCTCAGCCATGGGGCATAGCACTGGATATTCTGGCTGGATTTTACTGTGATGTGGTAGGGGATAAAGATATCAAGATGGACGAATCCGAGCTCAAATATGCAGAATGGGTGGCACCTGAAGATATTGTTCTTCAGAATCCTGATTACAGCCTTACTAATGAGATGATGCGCGTATTCAAGGAAAAAGGATACGAGGGTACGATATAAAGAAACAAATAAAAGAAGCAGAGAACCATAGTGGCTTTCTGCTTCTTATTATTTGTAATAGGAATTAGTTGTTATAGACTTCTACTGCAAAGATATTTTCACGTTCTTACCGATGAGTTCGCTGATGTCTGAGATAGTCACGAAGCAGTTGAAATCTGCGATAATATCTCTTAGCTGCCTCATTTCATATTGGCTTATTACAAGGTATAGAGCCTTGTTCTCTCCGCCAATGTAGCCTTCTGTATTCCATACTGTGCAGGTTCTGCCTAGCTCTTTATAAATGCGATCCTTGAGGGCATCAACATCGTCATGTGTAAATATAAGACAGCCTCTCTGGGCATCGAAGCCTTCCTCGACTCTGGTCATTACAACGGACACAAGGATGTATGTCAGGATGGAGTAAAGACCGCGATCCCAGCCATAGAGGAAGCCTACGATGAGGTAGAGAACGATGTTAAAGGCAAGAACCTGTCTGCCAATAGGCATGTGTATCTTGGGACTGAGTATAGATGCGATGATCTCTGTTCCGTCGAGACATCCGCCATATCTAAGAACCATTCCAACTCCGGTTCCAAGGATCAGACCACCAAAGAAAACAGCTAAAAGATAATCCTCAGTGATGGCAGGAGTAGTTTCAAAGAAAGCAACAGCCAGGGCAAATACTGTCATGGCAAAAACTGATCTGATTACAAAAAGATGCCCTTTTTTCTGCCAGCCGAATAAAAGGAAGGGAACGTTGAAAAGCCAGGTTACAATACTGAGCTTGAAGCCTGTCATATTGGATGCGATCATGGAGACACCGACTATTCCGCCGTCGAAGATATGGTTGGGACCCAGAAAATCTTCTACAGAAAAGGCAGCGATAGTAGCTCCAATTGCCACCATAATAAAATTAAAAATTTCTCTTTTTATATTAGTCTTTTTGGAAGTTGTTGTCATAGATTGAGTATTCTCCCCTGTGTCAGAATGACTTGAAATGCAGTATACATCTATTATAGCAAGTATTTTGCACATTGCGTGTAAATCACGAAAAAAAGTTTATAAATTTTTGTTGACGTTTTAGGTTATTCTTGCTATTATATACAAGTCGCCGCGAGTTAGCGACGACGGTTCGCGGAAGTGTCGGAATGGGCAGACGAGCAAGACTAAGGATCGTGTGAGGCTTGCATCGTGGGGGTTCA
>JAEEGF011511288.1_pt1 | contig 12259 bp, 9 predicted proteins | sample 9134171 | NCBI WGS metagenome assembly JAEEGF01 (sample SAMN16246542, study PRJNA631951) | gut metagenome | biome: gut microbiome; feature: rumen; material: AP-attached | host: Bos | place: Iran: Karaj | collected 2018-10 | reverse complement strand
GAACAGGGAATAAGGAATCGATTGTTCGAAAAACTTATGATTGAACGCGAAAGACACCCCTGATGGGTTTCTTTCACACTTTCTTCCTTTCCGGTATCGTGCCGTTTACGGGTTTGTCTACAGTCTGACCGGCGTGACCGTGTTGGTCACGCCGGTCTTATATTTCTGTCAGCCGGGAATCACTGCCTCAGTACGCCTTCCGCAGGGAGGGTTCCCCATGGGGGCCGCTGGATTCCATTATCCCTTTTCGTCGGTTTCTTCTGTCCAGGAGCCTCCGAACAGCGCGGCTCCCACCTTTTTTCCATCCGCCGCCGAGCAGCCATAGAGTCCATCGGAAAGCTCAGTATACCGCAGAGAGATCGTAACCGGCGGTACGTACTCAGGATCATCCAGCCAGGTGGAGAGGTATTCCGCTGCGTCTTTGAAAATCCGGTTATAGATTTCCGATTCCGTCATGTTCGACAGATCCGGGTCTTCCACGATTCGATCGGTGGCGGCTTCGATCGCCTCATCCATGGCGCCGGAGATATCCACTCCCCGGATCGTCACCGGCACGTCGAATCCGTACTCCGCTTCCACGGCTTCTCCCACTTCGTATTGAGCCTTCTTCATCCCTTTGATCACCGCGGAAGCAAACATTTCTTTCACTTCATCCGACAGCCACTCCACTTCATCCAGCTCTTGATAAATGCCTTGCCGGACGTAGCTTTCCGCGCTCCAGTCTTCGTCTATATCCACCAGATTGACCGATTTATCGTAGGTCCCGGTGGTGATCAGGTCGAGGATGGCCTTTACGTAATTCTGCGCATCCGATTTGGTGGGGATAAAGTCTTTCCTGGGGCCGGGCTTCAGCACCCGCCAGAGATAGGTCACCACATCGCAGCGGGGGCAGTTCTCCATCACCTTTTCCCTGTCTTTTCCCAGGGCGGTTTCTGACAACAGGCTCTGTCCCTCCGCCCAGTCCATGGGCTCGGCATACCATTCGCCGTAGGAAGAGGAGGTCTTGCCCGTCACCGACCGCCAGATAAAGGTCAGGATATGGGCATAAACGCAGGGAGTATCCGGAGAGAAGGCGTTCTTCCCCGTACCGTTGGTGATCCCCTGCTCCACAGCCCAGAGCACGGCATCCCGATAATAGGCCGTCTCCGGCACGTCGGCAAAGGGATTTTCAGTCGTTTCCGGCTTCGGCTGTCCCTTGGCGCGCCACAGGAAAGTGACCACCTGTCCTCTGGTGCAGGCGCCCCAGGGAGAGAAGGCCGTTTCGCTGGTGCCCTTCGTCACGTCGTTCTCATAGGCCCAGACCACCGCGTCATAGAAATAGTCGCTTGTCTTGACGTCCATGAACGGGTTCTCTTCGCCCGCTGCAAGCGCGCCGGGAAGCAGCCCGGCAGCCAGCACGAAGCAGAGCAGAAGGGCCAGGATCCGCTTTTTCCAGTTCTTCATTTTCATACCTCCATTGACAAATTCAGTATAGTAACAGATTACCATGCCGAATGACTCAGCGCAACTGAAAATCAAAAGTGACCGCGCCTGTCCGGCGCGGTCACAAAATCAGACTGCAGATACATTCCCCTTCGCGCCCGCAGGCGCGAAAAAGCGGAAATCATGACGGGACGGGATCCATTTCCCCCCATCCTGCCGCTACTTCCGGGGCAGGTACTCCCGGGGATCCACGGATACCCCGTCCACGGACATGGCGAAGTGCAGATGGGTCACGTCCCCCTTCTCCGCCATGGCGGTGGTGCCGATGGCTCCCACCACGTCCCCGACGGTCACCTCGTCCCCGATCTGCACCGCGGGCGAGGCGGCCAGGTTGGCGTACACGCTCCGGAGACCGCCCCCATGGTACAGCACCACGGTGGCCCCCAGGCGCTCATCCAGGGTGACCTGCTCCACCACGCCGTCCGCCGCGGCGCATACCCTGGCGCCCAGGCCGCCGGAGATATCCAGCCCGTCATGGGTGCGCCAGTCCGCCATGGTGCGGTCGTACACCAGCCGGTCCCAGGAATGGCCCCGCTCCACTTCCCCGTTCAGAGGCCAGAGGAACACGGAGGCCATCACCTCCGCCGCAGGCTGATCCGGCTCCTCCAGGGAGGGAAGCCCGGCGCCGTCTCCCGGTCCCTCTTCCCCGTCCTCGGCTGCGGGCAGTTCCGCCGCCGCCGGAGGCGGCGTTTCCTCCGTCCGCTCCGCGGGCACCAGGGTGGGCATCGGCGGCACGGTGATCCGCAGAGAAAGCCCGGGATCCACGGAAGCGGTCTGCACCGCTTTCCAGGTGCTGGAGAAGATGAGGGCCGTCAGGCCGATCACGCCGACACAAAGAAAGAGCACCAGGTAAAAGCCCTGTCTGCCCAGGAAGGCCCCGATACGCTTCCACAGGGGCTCCGCCCCATCCTGCTTGTTTTTACGCAAATTCATTCACCCCCAAATGTACCCGGCCTTGCCGCCGGGAAAAAAACTCCGCGGAGAGAGCCTCCGCGGAGTTCCTCTATGGGGGAGTATTGCCGTTTCCGGCAGAATTATACGCCTTACCGGGCCAGATCCGGAAGGTTGAAGAACGCTTTGCGCCCCGGATATACGGCCATGTCGTACAGCCCTTCTTCGATGCGCAGGAGCTGGTTGTACTTCGCCACCCGGTCCGTGCGGCTGGGAGCGCCGGTCTTGATCTGTCCGGCGTTCAGACCCACCACCAGGTCCGCGATGGTGGTATCCTCCGTCTCGCCGCTGCGGTGGCTCACCACGGTGGTGTACCCCGCCCGGTTGGCGAGCTGCATGGTATCCAGAGTCTCGGTCAGGGTGCCGATCTGGTTCACCTTGATGAGGACGCTGTTGCACACGCCCTTCTCGATGCCCATCTTCACCCGCTCCACGTTGGTGACGAACAGGTCGTCCCCCACCAGCTGGATCTTCTTGCCCAGGGCGTCCGTCAGGAGCTTCCAGCCCTCCCAGTCATCCTCCGCCATGCCGTCTTCGATGGAGATGATGGGGTATTTCTCCGCGAAGGAAACGTACATATCCACCATTTCCTCCCGGCTCATGGCGATGCCCCGCTTGGGCAGATGGTACAGGCCGTCCTCCTTGCTGAACCAGTCGGATACCGCCCCGTCCATGGCCAGCAGGAAATCCTCTCCGGGGGTGTAGCCCGCCCGGCTGATGGCCTCCACCAGGGCCGCCAGGGCCGCCTCGTCGCTCTTCAGATCCGGGGGCGCGTAGCCGCCCTCGTCTCCCACACTGGAGGTGCCCAGCACTTTGGAGAGGACGTGGAAGACTTCGCTGCACATCCGCAGGGCTTCCCGCCAGGTGGGGGCGCCCACGGGCATGATCATGAACTCCTGGATATCCACGGCGGAGTTGGGGGCGTGGACGCCGCCGTTCAGCACGTTCATCATGGGCACCGGCAGGGTCTTGGCGTTCACCCCGCCGATATACTGATACAGGGGCAGGCCCAGGGCCTCGCTGGCCGCCCGTGCGCAGGCCAGGGAAACGCTCAGCAGGGCGTTGGCGCCCAGGCGGGATTTATTCGGAGTGCCGTCCAGCTCCCGCAGCAGATGGTCCACCAGGGGCTGCTCCAGAGCGTTCACCCCCGTGAGCAGATCCGCGATCTCGGTATTCACCGCCTCCACCGCGTTCAGGACGCCCTTGCCCAGGTACCGGGACTTATCCCCGTCCCTCAGTTCGCAGGCCTCATACACGCCGGTGGACGCCCCGGAGGGCACGGCCGCCCGGCCGACGGTCCCGTCCGCCAGGATGACCTCCGCTTCCACGGTGGGGTTGCCCCGGCTGTCCAATATCTCCCGACCGACGATCTCGGTGATCTCCAGAAAAGCGCTCATGTGCTGATTTCCTCCTTCATTTTCTGTTAAACGGTCCCCGGCGTTTCCAGCCGGTCCGCCGCCGCAATGATCCGTGAAAACTTCTCCGGGTCCAGGGAGGCTCCCCCCACCAGGCCCCCGTCCACGTCCGGCTGCCGCAGCAGCGCTTCCGCGTTATCCGCATTCATGGAGCCGCCGTAGAGCACGGGCACAGCCCGGGCCGCCCTGGCTCCGTACAGCTGCCGCAGGACCGACCGGATCAGGGCGCACATCTCCTGCGCCTGCTCCGGGGAGGCCGTACGGCCGGTGCCGATGGCCCAGATGGGCTCATATGCGATGATGGTGCGCCGGAGGAGTTCCTCCGGCAGGCCGCTCAGTGCGGCCTTCACCTGCATGGTCACCAGTTCTCCCTGGATCCCCAGTTCCCGCTGCTCCAGGGTCTCCCCTACGCAGAGGATGGGGGTCATGCCTTCCCCATGGACGGCGGTCAGCTTCCGATTTACGACAGAATCCGTCTCCCCGTGGTACTGCCGCCGTTCACTGTGGCCCACGATGACGTATTTTACCCCTGCATCCCGCAGCTGGGCGGCGGAGACTTCCCCGGTCCTGGCGCCTTTGGGCTCCTCGCTCACATCCTGGGCGCCCACGGCGATATGGGAGCCCCGGAAGGCCCGCACCGCCGCGGGGATCAGAGGAAAGGGCACGCACACCAGCACCTCCCGCCGGGCCCGGCGCTCCGCCAGCTCCCGCAGGCGCTGGGCATAGGGCTTTACGTCTCCGCTCAGCAGGTTCATCTTCCAGTTGCCTGCCAGGACGGCGCGGCGATACCGGGTGTTCATGCCTCCTCCTTATCCGGCAGGCAGGCGATGCCCGGCAGTTCCTTCCCCTCCAGGAATTCCAGAGAGGCGCCGCCGCCGGTGGAGATATGGGTCATCTTGTCCGCCAGGCCCAGGCGCTGCACGGCGGCGACGCTGTCGCCCCCGCCCACGATGGTGACCCCGGGGCACTTCGCCATGGCCTTGGCAATGGCCTCCGTACCGCCGGCAAAACCCTCCATCTCAAACACGCCCATGGGGCCGTTCCAGACGACGGTGCCCGCCTTCTCGATCTCCGCGGCAAAGAGCTCCCGGGTCTTTTCCCCGATATCCGCGCTCTCCCGGTCCTCCGGCACGGCGTTGGCGGGACAGGTGATATACTCCGCGTTGGGGGCGATCTCCTTCACCGCCATGGTATCCACGTTCAGCAGGAGCTTGACGCCCTTGGCCTCCGCCTTGGCGATCATCTCCTTCACATAGGGGAGCTTCTCCCGGTCCAGCATGCACTTGCCGATCTCGCCGCCCAGAGCCTTATGGAAGGTGTAGGCCATGCCGCCGCCGATGAGGAGGGTATCCGCCTTATCCAGCAGATGGTCGATGACCCCCAGCTTATCCGCCACCTTGCCGCCGCCCAGCACGGCCACCAGGGGCCGCTTCGGCTGATCGATGGCCTCGCCCAGAGCCTTCAGCTCCGCGTCGATGAGGAAGCCGCAGCAGGAAGGCAGATACGCCGCCACCCCGGCGGTAGAGGCATGGGCCCGGTGTACGGTGCCGAAGGCGTCGGAGACGAAAACCTCCGCCAGATCCGCCAGAGCTTTGGCAAAGGCGGGATCGTTCTTCTCCTCCTCCGGATGGAAGCGGAGGTTTTCCAGCAGCAGGCATTCCCCGGGCTTAAGGGCTTCCGCCATGGCCTGCACCTGAGGTCCGACGCAGTCCGGCGCCAGGGGGACCGGCTGCTTCAGCAGTTCGGAGAGCCGCTCCGCCACGGGGGCGAGGGTCAGCTCCGGCTTCACCTGGCCCTTGGGGCGGCCCAGGTGGGAGCAGAGGATCAGGGAGGCTCCCCGATCCAGGATATAGCCGATGGTGGGAAGGGCGGCCCGGATGCGGGTATCATCCTGGATCAGCCCCTCCTTCATGGGCACGTTGAAATCGCAGCGCAGGAGGACTCTTTTCCCCTCCAGATCCGTATCCCTTACGGAACGCTTGGCGTACTGCATGGCAGAAACTCCTCTCGATTTTATCTTGGTGCGCTCAGCCCCGGAGACCGGCGAAATCCCGCTGGCGCAGGGCTTCATAGCACAGGATCGCAACGCTGTTGCCCAGATTCATGCTCCGGGCTTCGTCCACCATGGGGATGCGCAGACACCGGTCCGGGTACCGCTCCCGGAGCCATTCCGGGAGGCCCGCCGTTTCCTTCCCGAAAAGGAGCCAGCACTCCTCCTCGAAACGGGCGTCCGTATACCGCCTGGAGCCCTTGGTGGTGGCGAGCCACAGGGGCTTGTCCCCATGCTCCTCCAGAAAGACCTGGATGGAGTCGTACACCCGCAGGTCCAGGAGATACCAATAGTCCAGCCCGGCCCGCTTCACCGCCTTGTCCGAGATATCGAAGCCCAGGGGGCGGACCAGGTGCAGTCTGGCCCCGGTGACGGCGCAGGTGCGGGCAATATTGCCGGTGTTCTGGGGGATCTCCGGCTCTACCAGGACGACGTTGATCAAGGGTGAACTCCTCCGGTCTTTCTCTCTGGGAGAATTCTATCCTGTACATTGTACGACCCCATATGGAATTATTCAAGGCATTTTCGTCGATCTTTCCCCGTTATTTTGTCTGTTCTGAAACTTTCCGCCCCTTCTTCCCCGAACTGCCGCAGAAAAAGCTTTACGGGGGCTTGACAAGTCCGCCCGGCGATACTATAATTGCGGAGCGGCTTCGGGGGGCGCCCCGGAGTACAAATGCGCCTGTAGCTCAGTTGGATAGAGCGTCTGCCTCCGGAGCAGAAGGTCGTGCGTTCGAGTCGCGTCAGGCGTGCCAGCAAACCCCCGCTGTTTCGGCAGCGGGGGTTTGTGCGTGTCGGCACAGCCGACACACTTCAAGTCGGACCCGCTTCCCTTTGGGAGGACGACGGTTTTCCTGTCCGCAGCGGGAAAACCATTGATTTTTCCGGAATCACCCTGTATAATCACGATACAAAACGCTAGACAGGAGCGCAAGCCGATGAACAGCAGCGAGGCAAACGACTGATAACCGAATACCGGCGCAAAGCATCAGGGGGACATCCCCTCCGGTTTGCTGCGCCGTTCCTGAGTAACTTTCGGATCGTGGGGACCGCAGGATGCAGCCACAGACGGGAGCTGCTTCGCTGCGGATTTTTTGCGCCCGTTTCAGCAGACGGCGCGGCTCAGGAAGACTTCATGCCAAACCAAACGACCAAGGAGAAAAACAACTCATGATAATCAAACTGAAACCGGTGGATGAGAGCAATCGGGACGCCGTTCTGGCGCTCTCCGTGCGGGAGGATCAGCCCTTCGTCGCGACCAACGAAGTCTCTCTGCGGCAGGCGGATGAGACCAACGCCAAGTACCCCGGCGTGGCCCGGCCTTTCGGCATCTACGCCGACGAAAAGCTGGTGGGCTTCTGCATGTTCGCCTTCAATCCCGAGGGCGAAGACGAGGACGACCGCTACTGGCTCTGGCGCTTTATGATCGACAAAAGCGAGCAGGGCAAGGGCTACGGTCAGGCCGCCCTGCAGGAGATCATCCGGTACTTCAAAGTTAACGGCGCCGACCGGCTCTTCCTTTCCACCGAGCCGGAGAACGAGCTGGGCCTGCACGTCTATCAAAAAGCAGGCTTTCGGAAGACCGGCATCATCGACGACGATGAGGCGGTGCTGATGCGGATGCTGAAGGGCCCCAACAAGCTGGTCAAAAACGTTTACGGCGTGGATGTGGATCAGGCCCTGGGGATCAAGGGAAAGAAGGGCTATGGCGTCAGCGTCGCCGTTCAGGACGGAGAGGGGGATCTTCTCACCTACTGCTCCGGCAGCGGCAGATACGGCGAGGACTTTCCGGTGAACCCGGACATGCTGTTCCAGGCGGGCTCCGTATCGAAGCCCCTGTTTGCCCTGACGCTGCTGCGGTATGCGGACAAGGGGCTCATCGACCTGGACGCGGATCTTTCCGGCATCGTGCCGGAATTCGTCAAAAAGGGCCCCGTGACCTTCGCCGCCCTGCTCAGCCACACGGCGGGCTATAACGTACACGGCTTTCCCGGCTACCGGGCGGACCACGAACCGCTGACCCTGGAGGACGTGCTGAGCGGCAGGGGCAACACGCCGAAGCTCCGGAGGATCAAGCCCTACGGGAAACAGCACCTGTACTCCGGCGGCGGCATCACCCTGGCGGAACTGGCCTTCACGCGCATCACGGGGGTCACCCTGCGGGAGGCCTTCCAAAAGGAGGTCGCCGAGCCCCTGGGTCTCAGGCGCACCGGCTATTTCCAGCCCCTGGACGAGGATCTCGCCGCCAATGCCGCGTTCGGCGGCAGGCTGGCGCAGGAAGAAGACCCTGCCCGCGGCTGGCACTATTACCCCGAGCACGCCGCAGCGGGCCTGTGGACCACGCCCACGGAGCTGGTGAAGGTGGGCGTCGCCCTTTCCCGCAGCTATCGCAAGGGCGGCTTCCTGAAGAAAAAGACGGCCCGGCGCATGCTGACGCCGGTGATGGACAACTACGGGCTCTGCGTCAACAACTTCCGGGGGGATATCGGCTGCCACGGCGGCTGGAACGAGGGCTTTCTCACGGAATGGTGGTTCTCCCTGCGGGAGGACCTGTGCGTGGCGAGCATGGTCAACCGGACCACGGAGGCGCTGAGCGGGAAGCTCGGGGAGACCTCCCTGGAGCTGTTCCAGACCGTGGAGGAAGACGCGGCCGACATGCCGGGCTTGAAGACCCTGCGCTCCTGCTGCGGCAAATATGAGCCGCTCCTGGAGGACTTCCCCCTGGAGGAGGTCTATCTGGAAGGCGGAAAGCTGTACGCAAGGATCAACGGTGAGGACGGCCCCTTTGCCAGCCGGCTCTACCCCATCGGGAAGAAGACCTTCGGCCGGAAGGGCGGCTTCGGGAAGATCGAATTCGGCGACGGCTGCCTGACCATCGGCGGGACGGTCTGCAGGAAACTGGAAACGCAATAAGAGCGGTTCGCCGGGAGAGGCGAACCGGAAACGCGGATCCGACTATGAATCACCTATCAACCTGAATAAAGGAGAATCATCATGAAATTTTCAGAAATGCCTTACCAGAGGCCCGACACCGATGCGGTCATCCGGGAGATCCAGGCCCTGACCGCGCGGCTCAAAAACGCCCAAAGCTATGAGGAGGCCCGGTCGGTCTTCCTGGAATACGAAGAGAAGCGCAAGGCCGTGGACACGACCATCACCCTGTCCTACATCCGCCATTCCATCGATACCCGGGACGAGTTCTACAAGGAAGAGAACGATTTCTGGGACGAGGTCACCCCGGAGATGGAGGAGTATGAGCAGGAGTGGATCAAAACGCTGGTGGACTCCCCCTTCCGGAAGGATTTCGAGCGGGAATACGGCGATCTGCTGTTCCTCAACGCCGAGATCGCCCGGAAGACCTTCTCCCCGGAGATCGTGGAGGATTTGCAGAAGGAAAACGAGCTGGTGAGCAAATACGACGAGCTGATTGCTTCGGCCCAGATCCCCTTTGAGGGGGGCGTCTATACCCTGTCCCAGCTGGAACCCTTCCAGGACGACCTGGACGATGACCGCCGTCTGGCAGCGTGGAAGGCCGAGGGGCAGTGGTACAAGGAGCATCAGCCTGAGCTGGACCGGATCTACGACGAACTGGTGAAGCTCCGGGACGGCATGGGCAGGAAGCTGGGCTACGACGGCTACACGCAGCTGGGCTACTACCGCATGGAGCGAAACTGCTACGACAAGGAGGACGTGGAAAAGTTCCGCGCCGCCGTGCAGAAATATCTGGTGCCCGTGGCAGACTCCATCATGCGGGAGCAGGCGAAGCGGATCGGCAAGACCTATCCCCTGTCCTACGCGGACGCCGCCCTGAGCTTCCGCAGCGGCAATCCCCGGCCCGCGGGCACGGCGGAGGATATCCTGGCCCAGGGGCAGAAGTTCTACGATGCGCTCTCCCCCGAGACAAGCGTCTTCTACCGCACCATGCGGGAGGAGGGGCTGATGGACGTACTCTCCACCGAAGGAAAGCAGGCGGGCGGCTACTGCACCTCCATCGAGCTGTATGAGCGGCCCTTCATTTTCGCCAACTTCAACGGCACCCAGGGGGACGTGGAGGTGGTCACCCATGAGGCGGGCCACGCCTTTGCCTACTGGATGAACCGCAAGCGCATCCCCACGGAGTACGCCGATCCCAGCGCGGAGGCCTGCGAGGTGCACTCCATGAGCATGGAGTTCTTCGGCTGGCGGAACGCAGAGGGCTTCTTCGGGCCCGACGCCCGGAAGTTCATGTACAGCCACCTGGCCGACGCCATCACCTTCATCCCCTACGGCACCATGGTGGACCATTTCCAGCATATCGTCTACGAGCATCCGGAGCTGACCCCCAAGGAGCGCCACGCAGAGTGGAAGCGGCTCATGGGCATCTACCAGCCCTGGCTGAAGCTGGACGGGGACATCCCCTTCTACGGGGACGGCGAACGCTGGCAGAGCCAGCTGCACATCTACGATTACCCCTTCTACTACATCGACTACTGCCTGGCCCAGACCGTGGCCCTGGAGTTCTGGGCAATGATCCGGAAGGACGAGGCGGAAGCCTGGAAGCGGTACATGGCCTACACCGAACAGGGCGGCAGCCGCGTTTTCACCGAGCTGCTCGCGAATGCGGGTCTGCGCTCTCCGTTCGACGAAGCGTGTCTGCGCGGCGTGTGTACCGAGGCGAAGCAGTGGCTCTCCGCCTTTGACCTGACGGGGATCTCCTGATGGACGACAAGAAACCGCGCGGCAGACGGCCGTGGCTGGACGAGATCCGGCTCGAGGACAGCGGACAGTACGCCTACAAGGGCAGCCACATGAAATTCGCCGGAGACGACGACGCCTGCCGTGTCTTTCGTCTGAAGCTCGGCGTGCTTTCGGCGGTAATGCTCGCCTTCACGGTGGCGGCGGGCTGTCTCAATGTCGGCGAACTGGACAACACCTACTATGTGCTGATCCCCTATCTGCTCGAGGTCGTGCTCACGGTCGCGTTCGTCTGGGCGGCAGTACGGCTGCTGCTGAAGGGCTCTCTCGTGCGCGCCTACATCTTTGCGCAGACGGCGCGGCGGCTGCCTGTTCTGGCGGTGCTGATCGCGCTTGCGGCGGCGGCGACTGCGGTCGCGGCGGCGGTGCTGCTCGGGCTGCGGCGGACGATCGACCTGCCCTGCGCGGTCTATCTTCTGCTCCACGCGGCGGACTGCGCGGCGGCGCTCGTGTGCTGCAAGGTCCTGCGAAACGTAAAGTGGGAAACGGTATAAAAACTGACAACGGTAATTGCAGCGAAAGCTGAGATTATAAAAATTTTAAAGGAGTGTTTTTCTGTGAAAAATGCAAAACGAATCATTGCGCTGGTTTTGACTGCGGTCCTTTGCCTGTCGCTCTTTGCGGCGTGCGGCAACGGCGGCGGTGCGAACAGCAAACCCCTTGTCGTCTCCTCGGCGCACTTTGAGAGCAAGTTCTCTCCGTTCTTTGCGGCGAGCCACGAAGACATGAACATCGTTTCCATGACTTCGGCGAGAGTGCTCGATCTGGACCGTGTGGGTGCGCCGGTGCTCAAGGGCATCGAGGGTGAGACCCGTTCCTACAACGGCACGGATTACACCTACAAGGGCACCTCGGACATCGAGATCACCGAGAACGCGGACGGCACCGTGACCTATGACATCACGATGCGCGACGACCTCAAGTTCTCCGACGGCGAACCGATCACCATCGACGACGTCATCTTCTCGATGTATGTCCTTTGCGACCCGACTTACGACGGTTCCGCCACGCTGTACAGCCAGCCGATCAAGGGCATGGAAGAATACAGAAGCGGCATGGAATCCCGCATCAACCTGATCCTGGCGGCAGGCCCGGACAAGTATGAAGCGAACGACTACTACACCGAAGAGCAGTACAACGCCTTCTGGGAAGCGTTCGACAAGGCCGGTCTGGCGTTTGTCGGCGGCATCCGTCAGTACCTGCTTGACGCGGGCTACAACACCGAAGAGGATTCGGTGAAGACCTGGGCGGCCAACTGGGGCTATGATCTTGCGGACGACGCGACCGACGCGGACTTCTTCAAGACCATCGTGGACACCTACGGCTATGACGTTTCCGACGAAGGCATCAACCTTGAAAAAGGTAACCTCGGCTTCCTGGACGCCATGGAAGCAGAACTCGGCGACAGCTGGGCCGACTATCAGGTCGGTCTGCAGACCGGCAACTCCGCCGCCAACATCGCGGGTATTGAAAAGACCGGCGATTATTCCCTGCGCGTGACCTCCACCGAGATTGCAGCGAACCTGATTTATCAGCTCGCGATCGAGATCTCTCCGCTGCACTACTACGGCGACAAGGACGCCTATGATTACGACAACAACCAGTTCGGTTTCCCGAAGGGCGACCT
>JAEEGF010891957.1_pt1 | contig 12259 bp, 4 predicted proteins | sample 9134171 | NCBI WGS metagenome assembly JAEEGF01 (sample SAMN16246542, study PRJNA631951) | gut metagenome | biome: gut microbiome; feature: rumen; material: AP-attached | host: Bos | place: Iran: Karaj | collected 2018-10 | reverse complement strand
GATCAGAAGATGACATGAAGCACCTTTGCCACCATCGACCTTCACGATCGGTTCTCCCTTTACATCCACATCAGACTTCGTGATTTCCCATGTCACATTGTTCTGAACAAGCGAAGATGACGTTCCATCAAATATGGTAGCCCCGTCAGTCACATAAGAATCAACGACATAGTCATTTCTTCCCTCTTTGATGGTGATCTTATTCTCACTCAGGGACAGTTTTGAATTTGGCACGAACAGCCGCACCTGTCTTACAACGGTGTTTCCGCTTGCAACATGGGTTGCCTTTACTGTGACAAATCCTGCCTTGAGAGCCTTTATAGTACCCTTACTCTCATCTATCGCAGCCAGCGTTGCCAGTGTGTCCTTATCCGTTATCGCCGTTGTTCCATCCATTTCCTTTCCGGAATCAATCGACCATACAACAGTCTTATTCACGGGCTGCGCCGCCTTATCTCCGCCATTAAACTGCGTGCCAAGCTTTAATGTCTTGCCGACTCCGAGTGCAAGCATCGAGCTGTCATTTAGTGCCTTCGGAGCCGTGATCAGGAAAGAATCTACCTTCCTGCCGACGGTAACAGTACATACAGCTTTCTTTCCGCTGCCATCCTTTGCCAGTGCCGTAATGGTAGCTTTTCCGGTCTTGCTTCCTGCCTTAAGCTTAAGTCTGATTGTATTGCAAAATTCATTATCAGTCTCAGCTACGGGGCAAGTCACAATTCCCGTATCGGAGGAAGTAAACTCAACCTCATCACACGACGCAGTGTACGGAAGCACCTGCAGTATCAGATCCTCGTATTCCTCGCCCTCATTGCCCTTACCGGCACCCAGGCTCACCTTAGTCGTACTAAACTTAAGACTTGTTATAGGGTCATAAACGGTTATTACGCACGGTAATGATTCAACGCTCTCATCCACTGTGCTGATTGCTTTGATCTCAACCTTGTTTTCAGCAACAGATGCAGCGGACCTTGCTGTAACCACACCGTTCTGATCCACGGTCGCAACCGAAGCGTCACTGCTGACCCACTTGATTCCCATGTCAGCCTTATCAACGCCATCATTAAGCGTAGCAATGAGCTTAAAGGTCTTTCCCGCAGGAACGCTCTGTGCATATGTATTAAGAGCTATACTTGATACTCTTGCTCTTACTGTCAGCTTAACGCTGCTGTTGATGCCCGGATCGTATGTAGAAGCCGCAGTTATGGTAACTTCACCGCTCTTAACGCCTGTAACACTACCTCCATTTACAGTAGCAACAGACGGATCTGACGACGTCCAGGTCACATCCTGAGGCGCCTCTGCAGGCAAAACAACCGCCGTCAGTTTGTAGTTTCCGCCTACATATACAACCTTTTCAGAATCCGGACAGTTTATGGTGACACTCTTTGGTTCCTCATCAGGATCGATGGGAGTGTCTTCCGCAGTCACAGTGAAGGTCATTCTGGCACTCTTGCCGTTCCTTGTGGTAGCGATGACCGTCACTTTCTGTGTCATAGAGTGTCCGCCCCAGTAGTCCCACTTTCCGGTCAGGATTGCCGTACCGTCTCCGTTATCTGTAATATCGGCGTAAGAATGCATTCCCGAGGCGTCTGAGGTAGCCCAGGTCACCTTGTCGAATCCGGGTTTAAACACTTTATTCTCAGGCAAAAGAATTGCCGTCAAAACCACTGTTCCGTTGTAAGGAATAGGTTTTGTGGAGGATGCGTTAAGCCTGATTCCTGTGGGAACCTCATCAAGTTCCTTGACTGTCACGGTTGCTTCCCGGTAGAAAGTATTACCTTCACTGTCAGTGAGGGTCGCACGGATCTTGGCACTTCCTGCTGCAACGGACCTTATGGTCACCTGTGACTGCCCATCTGTGAGCTCTGTTGCCTCCGAAAGCGATACAACCTTGGTTCCTCCCACCATGGGATAGCTGGAGGATATGGACCACTTCACTCCGGCTCCGGTCAGGTCTGTACCCTTATCTCCGGTATCCACAGTTACTTTAAACACACCCTTGGAAGGACTGGAAATACTGTCTTCCGATGCGTCTCCTCCTGTGAAAAGAACCATCGTCGTACCGGATGTAAAGGCAGGAATCGAAGTAATACTAAGATCATCATTGGTAAGAGAGATCATCTTGCCATTCTTGAAGGTAACTAAAGCTCCTCTTTCATCCTTTAATACTATTCCTTCGCTTCCGCCCAGCAGAGCAGCTTTTGTCTCATCTGTATAATATGTGCCCGTGGCAAAATCAGCATACCACAGAAGTCTTCCATCCTCTGCCCTATAATCGTCAAAATAGAAGCCGTCATTACCTCTTCCTGCCAAATATCCTTTTGCCAGGACGCCGTTCTTAAATCCAAAATACTTCTCTGAGCCAATAGCCGTAAGCGAAGAGGGTGATGCGGTCGGAACGTCAGAGCTGCCTGCCACTGTAACAGGCACTCCGTCTGCAACTTTCATGGCACCGTGGACACTTCCGTAGTTAAAGCTGTATACCCTGCTGCCTGCAGAAATATCGGCAGCCGTTATTTCTTTTCTCTCACCACGACCATCCGGATCAAAGTAATAGATATATGTTGTGGTCACTGAATCCACAGTTTCATAGGCTATATAGGTCCTGTCTGTGAGATAATGGCCATTCTCATCCAGAAGGTAATAGTATGCACCTATCTTCTCGATGATCTCATTTTCTTCATCAGATGAGACAGGAACGCCCTTCTTGTAGAATACCAGCCTTCCGCCCTCTTCCTTGAAGCCGGTGCCATACTCAACGTCGATGAGGTCCAGAATCGTGTACTTATCACCCAGACCGAATCTCATACCGTTGTCATTGTAGGTGCTGTCATTCTCTCCAAAGATAACCTCAAGGAGTTCCTCTTTTGTTCCGGGATAGTATACCGTGCCGTTATACCTGAACATAGAGCTTTTGCCATATTCAGTATCATACTCAAACTCTTCATCTGACATAAGGAACAGGCCCAGAATATCCAGTCCGCAGATATCCTTTATTGTGTAGGGCAGGTACAGTTCCTCGATATAGCTTCTTTGCATTTGAGATTTGAATGCCTTTAAAACTCCATTGCTCTTGTTTGGAATCGATGTTACGCCGTAAGGGATCTCTATAGCGCTGACACCATCCTCAGCTGCATCATAGCCCGATCCGGGAACAGTTCCGTTGTAGGATTCGTTGAAAGCTTCGCGACCTATAGTCTTAAGGGATTCCGGAAGCTTAATACCTTTCTTGAAGTTGACGCCCTCAAAGGCCCTCTCGCCAATAACGGTTACATTATCTCCTATATGGATATTACTAAGGTCTTTATTGACCCAATCTACAGTATGATGATCAAAACTGCTCACAAATGCACAATTTGGAATCTCTGTGACGCCATCACCGATGTAGATCGTGGTCAGACTGTCACAGTAGCTGCATACGTGCTCTCCCAGTCTGGTCACGCCATCAGGCACAACAAAGCTTGTGATACTGCTTCCGCTGAAAGCATATCTCCCTATGGTGCGGAGACTCTCAGGGAGCTCAACAGCCACAAGGCCACTGTTACTGAAGGCGTTGTCGTCGATAGTGGTGATCCCTTCATGAAGCCTGATATCAGTAAGTGCTTTTGTGCCACTGAAGGCACCGTTTCCAATCACTACCGCAGAGGATATATCAACTGAACTCAGGGCCTCACAATTACTGAAGGTGTTAGCCGAGATTTCTTTTACCAAAGGAATGGATGCGGTGGTGAGCATCTTACAGCCACTAAAGGCATTGCCATAGCCACTTCCCGAATAGGCTGTAACACCCATTATCGTCAGGTTCGGAGCTGAAAATGCGACTATGTCCGTTCCTGTAAAGGCGCTGTCACCAAGACTGAGGAGGGCAGGTGCCTCAACGCTTATTCCATCCAGTCCTCCCGATATCCGGAAGGCTCCCTCACCGATGGCGGTAACATGTGCCAGGGCATCATTAAGATTTGTTATTGTAAGATTGGTGGATCCGCTCGCACCGTAACCATATCCTGCGCCATCGAAAAGCCAGGAAGGAATTGCAGTAAGACCCGTGGGCATTGTAACTTCAGCAAGGTCTTTGCATCCATAAAAGGCACTATTCCCGATGAAGGTCATGTCCTCAGGCAGGACTACTGTCTTAAGGAACGGAACTTCAGAAAACGCATAGGCGCCAATCCTCTCAAGCTTCGTGGCATTCTCAAGGCTGACAACGGTCTCAGGCTCAGGACTTCCGTCTACATAGAGCGTACATCCCAGATTGGAGAAGGCATTATCGCCGACATCCCTAAGCTCACTGCCTTCAGGAATATCAACCAGAGTGACCTTATCAAGTGATCTGAATGCCCCATAATCGATCTGCCGGAGCGATACAGGAAGCCTGATGATGGCGATCCGCTCTTTTATCTCAGGATAGTCCTGCAATTCTTCTGACCAGCTTCCCTCGAAGGCACATTTTCCGATGCGGCTTATGGTGACAGGACTTCCGCCGACTGTCATATTTGCCGCAAGATCCAGTGTATCTCCCGCTGCTACTGATGTATAACCGGTGATCATGTAAGTATTATCCGGGAGTTTTACTCCGGTATATTTACTGCCGTCTGCTGAGGTAATATTGGTCTTATCGCCATAGACAGTGATGTCAACGCTCCTTGTGAGCTCGTCGTTGACCGTTACTGTGACTTTGGCAGTTCCTGTCTTTTTGGCCAGAACCATTATCTCGTCATTGGTATTGGTGTAGCCGACAGTATAGACCACCTCAAGGACTGAGGGATCCGATATTGTCCATCTAATATCCGGGGCAGGCGTCAGCTCTTTAAACTCATCCGAGCCCTCCACATAGGGCTGTGCGATAAGGCTGAAGTGGTATATGATGTCTCTGTTGTCCAGATAAGAACTCGCGGTGTCCTCAAGGTCGATAGTCAGAGATTCCGGGCTTTTGTTTGTTACCAGATTTTTGCCCACCCGTGCCAGAATATCAAGCCTCTCCAACTGATATCCTGATGCAGAGGTTGTCAGCACCATTGGCTCTGAATTTCCTCCATATACATAGTCGAAGCTGTCGCCTCCCTGGTCAAAGAAGGTCTGCCTGAGGGCTGCAGGTTCTGCGAAGATCGGCATATCTGCCGGGAACCTGAGTTCCTCGACACTTATGAGGCCCTCCTGTGGATTGTAAATGGTCCACTCCCCGTTGAAGAGACTGTTGGCATCAAGCGCATGTATATTTGTGCCGAAGTCCACATTGCTAAAGTCCACAACTGCCATGGGGCCGGATACTGAAAAGCGTCCGTCGGCCGCGATATTTGAAAGAGCCAGCGAATCAGCTCCAAGAATAAGCTCATATGCCTCCCTGAGGGCCAGCATGATATGGGCATACCTGATGGAAGTCAGTTTCCTTCCTGTAAGATCCAGCTCATTGATCCCCGGAAGGACAAACATGGCTGTGGCGTCAGTGACATTCTCAAAAGTGGTGTCAGGCCCCCACTTGATCTCAGTCAGGGCAGGCATATAGCAGAACATGCCATATGCATACCTGACATTTCGAGTATCAAATCCTGACAGATCAAGGCTCTCTATCTCAGGTCCCGGATAGTCGTCGTCATACATATAGTAGGAGCTGTCATTAAACCAAGTCCTGTCAAAGATCCAGGAACCGGTAGTCCCTGCGCTCTCTACAGGGGTCATGTAGTCAGCAAGTATCTCATAGTATGTATTTCTGTGTGGAAACAGCCTGTCGATATAACATGCACCGAACATCGCAGACATATCGATAACGCTGCCGGTACTGAGTTTATCCAGATTGACGATCTCAGAAAGGGATGCATCCCCCTGGAACATAAGCGCCATATCCAGGACATTGGAAGTATCCATGGTTGAAGGAAGTATGATCTTAACAAGCCCCTCTCCTAACAGCCTTATGTTGTAGGCAAACATAGCCCTCATATTCTTAAGGTTCGAGGTGAAGTCCAGTCCGCTGACATCCAGGGTTCCGCATCCTGCGCCGGCGCCTTCATTGAACCACATACCTGCAAACATATAGCTCATATTCTCAGCCTTTGAAGTGTCCCAGCTGCTGACATCAACGTTGCTGTAGTAGTGCCGTATAACATTCATATCAGTGACGCGGTAGTTGTGGAACATTCCCTCAAAGTTTGTGACATTGGACGTATTAAAGTGAGATACATCGATGTTTGAAGATGAATCACCCACGATAGTCACATTTTCAAACATATAGCTCATGTCCGTAACACTGCCGGTATCGAGAGCCGAAACATCTATGGAAGCCCACTTCTTGTCGGTGTGGGCCAGGTCATAGACCATAAAGTGGGCCAGCTTTGTGATGTTTCCACCGACAGATGCGGCACTGCCTTCTATCCTGAAGGACTGAAGATTATTGATCCAGTAGTTGTTGTTGAGGAAAGAGCTGCAGTCTGAAGGGAAAGTGACTCCCTCATCTATTATCAGATTCACTGCCAGTGCGGGATACAGAAATCCGCAGTTGAGTCCATCACAGTCATCATCGTCAAACATATAGTTAGGCTCGTTCGCCAGTATGACGCTGTAGGACTCCTTGTCGTAAGGGTCATAGTAAGTTACAGGGATTTCCCAGGTGTCAATAGGATCAGCAGCCGTCTCTATATTCCTTACATCAACATAGGTTCCAAACTTTCCTGTCGCTGCCTGCTAACCATAGCTGTAGTATTTCAGACCTCTGTACAGCGTAACTGTACCTGCATCCTCATCTTTGTAATATGAATAAGCCCTGAGGCTGAAGGAACCCATGCTGGCCGCAGAATACATATCATCAACATAGTTGTTGTAGCTGCCCGTATAGGTCCCAAGATAGTAATCGGACAGGTTATACCATATGGGATCGTTCTCCCAGATGTCCTGATTTTCGCCTCTTGCGAGATTTCTTACAGTCTCGCCGCTTCCGTGACTTGCATCGTAGATCATGGCAACAATGGCTATATAGTTTTCGCTGCTCCCCACGATACTGCTGTTTAAGGTTACGGCTCCCTGAAGAGTGGACGCCACAGTGGCATCATGAACAAAAGAGCTGTTGGTGTAGGTAACACCCTCTTCCTCAAAAAGTTCATAGGAATCAGCCGGGATTTCTTTTGCACTGATACGCTCAAATCTGTCGCCGGATTCAGCGTACTCCCAGGCGTAGAGCTTAACTCCTGAAAGCTTTCTTGTATCGCCGTTATCCACACCGTGCACGTACTGATCACTCAGTTCCACAGGAAGATAGTCAAGCATAAAGACCATGTCATCAGCTGTTATGGTTGAAGGAGTATCATCGCCCATATCTACAGGAATCGTGGTTTCGTCCTTGTCAATAACATATGCATAATTAGTGGGATCGTATACTTTCTTTGAAGATGTACCATAGTGGATTACCTCGTGGCCGTTGTACCACTTTCCGCCCTGGCGCTCATAGAGCATGTCGTTATAGACTGCGGTAAAAAGGGACTGATCGCCCTTTTGCGAACCGGTGAGATAGTCGTCATAGATACCATCATCACCTACATAATTTTCGAGAGCATTCTTATCTACAGCCTGGGCTGCTCCGGTGACATAGTAGTCCCCCTCCAGAGTGGTCAGACCGCCTCTTCCAAGAAGGCTGCTCTTATCTATTGTATCAACAGAAGACAATTCGGATTCCTCATCGAGGATTTCTTCGTCGGAGGCATCATCAACAGCCTCCTCAGCCTCAGAATCGCTCTCAGACTCAGACATAGCGTCATCGTCAGCAACTTCTTCTGCTTCCCGGCTGTCAGTGTCGCTTTCATCAAAAGCGCCACCGTCCTGTTCACCGTCATCTGATAAATCTTCAGCTTCAACAGCGCCGTTTTCTGCGCTGTCAGCATCGGCATCTTCTAACGCATCGACTACGGAAGTGATCTCCTCATCAGGAGCAGTTGCCGCAGCAGACGCAAACGAAGAAACGCTGCTCTGCATAAAGAGGGCAGACGCCAGCATCACAGCCAGAAGCTTTCGGGTTGCAGGTCTTCTCTTGATCATTATTCAGTTCCTCCTTTATATCTTCATGGGGTGGATATTCCCCCATTGTGAACATTACAGGATTATTACAGTATATTAATTAATTATATGCCCCTTCATGACCCCATTCAAATTAAATTAGTCTAAAAAACAGCCCCGGAAAGGGGCTGTCAGTTTTACTTTTTGAGTATCAGTATTCCATTGACTCCAAGGACGCCGTGTCCGTCTGCGCCTTCTGTCCACTTTCTGGAATAAACAATTTCCGAGAAGCTGCTGATGTCGATATCCACATCCTCTTCCTCGCAGTTAAGATAAACCTGAAGACTCTCCTCTTCCCCTATCTTGATGTAGGAAACAACCCTTTCCTGGGGAATATCGTTAGGGAAGTGGAAGTTTCTGCTCTTGCAGGATTGGAGGCGGTTTCTCATAGCAATGAGGTTTTTCATCTCGGCAAGTTCAGTGTCTTTTGCACCTGAATCTATCTCATCCCAGGGCATACACCTTCTGCAGTCCGGGTCAAAAGAGCCTTCCATAGCCACTTCTGTGCCGTAGTAAATGCAGGGGCTTCCCGGCATGGTGAAAAGAACTGCAAGCTGCTGATAGAACACGTCGATGTTGCCGCCTGCTTTCTCCATGAGACGGTTCGTGTCGTGGGAATCCAGAAGGTTGAAAAGCACATCGTTGACCTGTGAGTAGTACATGGTAAAGCATCTGTTAATGTCATACTCGAAGGTCTCCCTGCCTCTGTTCTTATATACCCAGAAATCTGCAATTGCTGTTGAAAGAGGATAATTCATAACTGAGTTATATTCGTTTCCCTCAAGCCATGAGATCGAATCGTGCCAGATCTCGCCGAGAAGATAGAAATCATCCTTCATGTGCTCTGTCATATATCTTATAGCCCGCAGGAAAGAATGGGATATCTCATTTCCCACGTCAAATCTCAGGCCGTCTATATCAAAAGTCTCTATCCAGAATCTTATAATATCGAGAAGGTAGTCCTGAACCTTGGGATTGCTGGTATTGAGCTTAGGCATATATTCAGCGAACGCAAAAGAATAATACCTTCCATCCCTTGTGTCGCGTCCCATTTCCAGAGGCCACTTGTTTATCATGTACCAGTCTGCATACTCTGAAGCCTGGCCCTTTTCCATGATGTCAATCCACATGGGGTGATCTGCTCCAGTGTGGTTGAACACCGCATCCAGCATGACTTTGATGCCATTGTCGTGGGCCTCCTTCACCAGCATGCGAAGGTCCTCGTTGGTGCCAAAGTGCGGATCCACCTTCTTGTAATCCCTGGTGTTGTACTTGTGGTTACTGTTAGCCTCAAATATTGGATTTAAATAAATTCCGGTGATGCCCATCTCTTTCAGGTACGGAATCTTGTTTCTGATTCCCCTTATATCTCCACCGTAGTAGTCGTGCATTCCGACAGGTCCTGTCTGCCAGGGAAGTGTACCTTCCTGATTCAGACTCTCATCGCCGTTGCAGAATCTCTCAGGGAAGATCTGATACCATACCGTATCATTTACCCATGCGGGAGTCCTGCAGACGTCGGCTGGATTCATCCAGGGCATTATAAAGTAGGAAAGGGTCTTTCCCTCCTGATTCATCTCCTCTTCCGTAAGGAAACCGTCCTCGAAAAAGTACATGCACTCATCACCTGCGTGGAGTTCAAAGTAATACTTACATCTCTTATATTCGGGCCTTAAGGTCGTGGTCCACCAGATGTGGTTCTTCAGCCTCTTCTTGAAACATATCTCTTCCCTTACGCCGTTCCACTTCTCGCTTCCGCCCATTATTCCGGCTTCGTACGGGTCGCCGTGGATTATATAGACTCTGTCCACGTCATAACCGGTCTTGATATTGATTATGAGCTGGTCGTTGTCCAGACAATAGCAGTACTGCTCTGACATTCTGTGATAAATTGCACTTAAGATCATGGCTCGCTCCTTTCGGAAAACGTTTTCCGTAACAACGTCAATATATCTCAGAATGAAAAATAATGCAAGAACTTTTTTGAAAAATTATTTTTGGAGACCGTTGAAGCTGTCGCGAACAGCTTCGTAAGACTGCATATCGCCGATGTCGTGGCGGATTCCGGTCATCTTCCAGGCATGCATGGGCGTCTTACTGCTGAGCCACGCTGCGAAACTTCCCGGTGCATCTGCGCCGCAGCCATCTGCAAGCGCCTCAGGAATTCGCTTTATATCCTGGAGGCGATAGTAATAGAATGGGGGAACCGCCAGAGTGCCCTTGGGCTCCTTTGGTTTCTCCTCATAAGATGTTATAAGATTTTTATCATCAACGGTAATAACCGCTGTCTTCTGAAGTGCAGGAATGGAGGTTTCATCGTGGCACATTACACAGCTTGTGCCCTTCTCTTTAGCGAAGTCTACAAATGGCATAAGCGAAAAATTCAGTACATTATCGCCGGCCATGACAAGTACGCCACTGTCAGGGATTCCAGTATCAAGAGCGCCACTATCAGGAACGCCGCTATCAAAACCGCTCGTTCCACCGATGGCATTCTTATCAATTCCCTCAATTGCCAGCTGAATATCCCTGACAGCCCCAAGCCGGGTCTCGTTTGTCTCAGTGCCGTCATCAATGATCCTGATATTCTCAGGACGCCCTGCTGCCCATTCCTCAAACTTCTCAGCGAACTTGTGATTTGAAACCACAATAAACTCGTCCACAGAATCACTAATATCTTCTATTAGCCAGTCAAGAATGGCTTTTCCGCCAACCTGAAGCAGCGGCTTCGGAAAATTCTCAGTTAAGGGATATAGCCTGGTGGCGTATCCCGCAGCCAATATGATTGTTTTCATGAATTCCTCTTTCCCAGATTACATGCAGATATTTTTATCAGAGTCTCCCCGCATCCAGATCCACGCCATCAGCAGAGCTGCAAAGTGCAGATATGTATTTACCTGCAAGCTCCGGAAACGCCTTCAAGTACTGCTCTTCAACCCTTCGGGTCACTTCCTCTGCCCTCTCCGGATCCACAAGTGCCATGCAGCACCCCTTGAATCCTGCACCGCTGAATCTTCCGCCGTAGATCCCGGGCGTCTCAGTCATGATCTCGTACAGCTTGATAAGCTCCGGGCAGCCGCATTCATAGTTCTTAACGCTGCTCTCTCCTGACTCAAACACCAGCCTGCCGTATCCCTCAATATCTCCTGCCTTCCAAAGTTCTGCCCCTTTAAGAGCCCTCTCATACTCGGTAAAAAAGTGCGTTGCTCTCTTTCTAAAGGGCTCAGGAAGCCTGTCTTTGTACTCGTCAAACACTCCCTGCGGCACATCGCGAAGCACCGCATCAGCAAACTTGCCGTACTCCATACCGCTGTAGGCCATCAGGTAATACGCTGCAGCCTTGCACTCATCCTGCCTTAAGTTGTATGCACTGTTAGCCAGGCTTCTCTCCAGCCCACTAAAGAAGATTGCAATCTTAAATTCCTTACCGGTCCAGGGAATGAGCTGATAGCTGTCATCCTTGCAGTCAAGGAAAAGAAGCTGATCCTTGCGGCTCAATACCTCGCAGCTCTGGTCAAGCTTTCCGCAATTCACACCGACATATTTGTTTTCTGCTGCCTTGGCCATCATTATGGTCTCCCAGGGTTTCAGAGTAATTCCGTTCACTGAAGCAAGAGCTGTCAGAAACGCGATGATAACCGACGCAGAAGAACTAAGTCCGCCAATTGGCAGTGACCCTTCTATAACAGCACTGATACCGTAGCTGAGTCTGTTCTTCTCACCCAGCATCTTGGCTGCTGCCCTGCAGTGATCTGCCCAATCGCCGACCTTCTCTTCAGGTATATCCCGCACATGGAACTGAGCACGTTTCTCAAAATTCAGAGACCTGAGCTCGCAGATTCCGGACTCTTTGAATCCATAGGCGATGTGTATTCCCTTGTCTATAGCCAGGCCATTGATTGCCCCAAGCTGATGGTCAATATGCGCACCAAGCGGCGCTATGCGATAAGGGCAGAATACCACTCTCTCCGGATCTCTCCCATAAATTTCCCTGTATAATTCCTCACATCTCATATAATCTGTTCCTCAAAACGGATTAAAGTACCTGTTCCCATCCGCAAAAGTTATAACCATTGCAGCCACACAGAACGCCACAATAAACACAATCGTCAGATAATCGGCCACCTTCAGGGGCTTTCTTGAGTACCAGGTCCTCTTCTTCTGTTTTCCGAATCCCCTAAGCTCCATGGCGTTGCTGACCACATCAATCCTCTCCATC
>JAEEGF011449830.1_pt1 | contig 12260 bp, 15 predicted proteins | sample 9134171 | NCBI WGS metagenome assembly JAEEGF01 (sample SAMN16246542, study PRJNA631951) | gut metagenome | biome: gut microbiome; feature: rumen; material: AP-attached | host: Bos | place: Iran: Karaj | collected 2018-10 | reverse complement strand
AGATTGCCGCCGAGATGAAGTCTGACCTGGAGAAGAAGCTCCAGGAGTTTGCCACCCTGAACGACAACCTGGAGGAAATCAGCGAGAACCGTGAGCAGATCGAGATCTCGAAGTATTACGAGAAACTGCCGAAGCCCACTTTGATCGCTACCCAGGAATATCTGGAAGACAAATTAGCCTACCGCAACCTGGCTAAGGAGAAGGAAGAGTTCTAAAAAATGAATGAATAGAATAAGTTAACGGCGCCCCGCAAGGCGCCGTTAATTTTAGCGGTGAGATTAAACGTGCAAAGGCATCAGTCGCCGGCGAGCAGTTTGTCGATCAGGGCCGTTACGTCGGCAATGTTGACCTCATTGTCGTTGTTCACGTCGCCGATATTGATGTTGGGGTTGTCAAACACCTCGACATAAACGATATCGGAGAAATTCTCACTCAAGGCGGGCGGCTGCAAGAGTGAACAGGGAGACGGTGACACCAGGGATCGTCTTGAGAAGAGATGAGCACACAGTGAGAGTGGCACCGGTGGTCACCACATCATCGACCAGGAGAATGTGTTTACCTGCCAAATGGTCGGTGTTTTGATCTTTCAAGGTATAGTTGTCCTGGATGTTCTGCCAGCGCTCCATGGCACCTTTGTGAGTTTGGGTGGTGTGGGGACGAACGGCTTTTAAGGTTTCGAGGTAAGGTATTTTCAGCTCATCGGCGATGCCGCGGGCCAGGTATTCACTCTGGTTGTAGCCACGGTGAGCGAGTTTGCTCAGGTGCAGGGGAACTGCGGTGACTACGTCGATGCCGTCAAAGAAACGGCTACCCTGAATGTCACGCACGGCACGTGCAGCAAGCCACCGGCCCATGCGGGGCACACTGTGGTACTTGATGTCGTGAAGGACACTTGCATAAGGGGAACCTTTCTCATAGAAGAAATAGGCCGTGGCACGCTCTATGGGCACCTTGCCGGCAAAATGCTGTTCCATGGCATTGAAGTCCACGTCCTCATAGCGGGTGCGCGGCAGGTCGGCCAGGCACTTGCGGCACAGCCACTGCTCGTCATCGTCGAGCGCCTTGCAGCACACGGGACACAGGCGCGGCAACACGACGTCAGCAGCAGCGCCCAGCCATTGTCTAATCGTCTTGAGCATCGAGTCGGGTAACTTGCTTGACACAATCTCCCGCAATGCCGGCCTCAAAGCCACGTGAGGCGGCAAAACGCATCATCGCTGCCCAGGCGGCGCGGGGCTCACGGCCGCTCACTGAGCGCCATTTGGCCTGCAGCAGTTTCAGCAGGCACTGTCTGTATTGTTCCTCGTCGATGAGGGTCATTGCCTCGTTGATAATATCGGCAGGGATGCCCTTGAGGCGCAGCTGGTGGGCGATTTTTATCCTCCCCCACCCGTTGAAGGCGAAGCGGTCGTTGACGAACGCCCTGGCAAAACGGCTCTCGTCGATAAAGCCTTGAGCGATGAGCTGGTCGAGCACCTGACGGGCCTGACTGGGGGTGAGGCCCCACTTGATGAGCTTGTCGTGCACATCGGCAGGCGCCTGCTCGCTGCGTGAGCACAGGGCGGCGGCACGGTTCATCGCCTGGGCGGGCGTGAGGGGTTGTCGGGGATTATTCATCGACTGTGACAGTGTCGATAGACAGGAATTTCTTGAGGTCGTCGAGACGTGCCAGCGCTTCTTCACGGCCCTGCTGATAGACTCGGTTCATCTCCTTGTAATCGTGGGTCGTGCGGCTCACGTCAAGCGGTTTCAAGGGACGGAAGACAAAGGCGTTGCCTGCACGCTCCTGCTCGCGCACCAGCTGCAGTTGCTGGTTGTACATGGCGGGACGGTGCTTGAGCGCCTCGATGACCTTGGGGTACTTGCGCAGCAGGGGCTTCATCAGCCACATGCCATGCTCGGCCGTCTTGCGGTAGCCCTCCTCGCGGGTGAGGATGACCACATTGCGGTCATATCCCTTGTCCATCATGAACTGCAGCGGGATGCTGTCGGCCAAGCCGCCGTCGAGCAGGAGGCGTCCGCCCACCTGCACAGGCTGGGCCACCACGGGCATCGACGCCGAAGCCCTGATCCACTCAAAGAAATCGTCATTGACGTGCTCTAGCCGCTGATAGACGCCCTCGCCAGTGTTCACGTCGAAGCAGACCGCATAGCACTCCATGGGCGCGTCCTCAAACACGTTGTAGTCAAACACGTCGTAGTGGGTGGGCACCAGCTTGTAAGCGAAATAGGCGTTATAGTAGTTGCCGGTCTTCAACAGCGACATGATGCCGCTGTAACGCTTGTCACGGGCGAAACGCACGTTGTAGCGCAGGGCACGGCCACGCTGGCGCGACTTGTAATTGCAACCGAAGGCGATGCCTGCCGAAACGCCCACCATGCCGTCGAGATAGATATGGTTCTCCATGAGCACATCGAGAATGCCGCAGGTGTACATGCCGCGCATGCCACCTCCCTCGAGCACGATACCAGTCTTTCCTGTTGTCATTTTCCTTTTATCGTTTTGGTTTTCACGGCAAAGATAATGAATTATTCTGACATGGCAAATTCAGCGTGCCGCAGTGACATTTTGGGTAGTTATTGCCGTGTTAACAAGTTTTTTGGTTTTTTCTTGGCCTAAAATGTCACTTAACCGCAATTTATTTGCTAATTTCGCCCAACTTTTTCAACCTTTGATAACCACGATGAAGAATTTAGATACTTTACTTGCCCAGAAACTGATGCAGATCAACGCCATCAAGCTGCAGCCCGACAGTCCTTTTGCCTGGGCCACAGGATGGCAGTCCCCCATCTATACCGACCTGAGGATGACCCTCTCCTATCCCGAGGTGCGCAACCTGATCAAGGTGGAAATGGCGCGTCTGATTATGGAGAACTTTGGTGACGCCCAGGTCATTGCCGGCATTGCCACGGGTGCTATCGCACACGGTGCGCTGGTGGCCGACTCGCTGGCCAAGCCGTTTGTATATGTGCGCTCCACGCCTAAGGACCATGGCCTTGAGAACCTGATCGAAGGCGATATCAAGCCTGGCCAGAAGGTCGTGCTCATCGAGGACCAACTCTCGACGGGCAACAACTGCCTGAAGTGCTACAACACTGTGAGCGAGGCCGGCGGCATCGTCCTGGGTGCGGTGGTCATCTATGATTACCAGTTCTCGATGGCTTCCAAGGCGCTCAAGCGCGCCAAGCTGCCCATCATCACGCTGACCAACTTTGAAACGATGCTTGACGTGGCCCTGGAGAATGACAGCATCTCACAGGCCGATGCCGAGATCCTGCGCCAGTGGCACGCTGACCCTGAGAACTGGACGCCTGCCGGCTTTGGCAACGTGGACTAGATTCTCTAGATTTACTGGATGAACTAGACATGAAGTATTCACTATTCACTTAACTATTAATTCATCAATGGAATCGTTCAAGAGTACTCCCCACAGCATCGCATGTGATGCCGCAACCATCTATAGCAAACTGACCAATCCGTCGCTCATCCAGCAACAGATCGAGGCCAATGCCGACCGCATCGACGAGCAGGCGCGGCAGCACCTGGACACGGTCAAATTTACCGAGGACTCGATTTCCATCCAGTCGCCCATGGGTGAAGTGGCCCTGTCACTGGACCACGAGAACAGCATCGATGGCGAGCGCGTCGTGTACACCGCCTCGTCATCGCCGGTGCCCATCAACATGGTCATCAACCTGGAGGGCCAGGACGACGGCACCACAATGAGCACGGCCGAATTGCAGCTGCAGCTGCCGTTCTTCCTGCGCAAGATGGTCGAGGGACAGTTGCAGGAAGGCGCCGAACGGTTCGGCGAACTGCTGTCGCGCATCCCCTTTGACAGACTGTAACCTTGAAGTTTTAGCAGTCGTTTTGAGAGGTTTCATACTGAAAACTTCTCATTCAATCCATAAAATTGCAAAAAACACATCTAAAAATTTGGCGCAAGTTAACTAATTGATTAACTTTGCGGCATGGTTAACAATGTTTGATGGAAAAAGTCCGCAAGATCATATTATTCAAATCCTATTTTAAGGATTTCTATGTAGCTCAGTCAGATACTGTTCGCAACAAGATAAACTATGTCTTGAGGCTTATTGAGACGCAACATGTCATCCCAGTCAAGTTTTTCAGAATAATCGAGGGCTCAGATGGGATATATGAAATAAGAGTCGAGGTCAATAGTAACATTTACCGCATTTTCTGTTGCCTGGATGATGGTGCACTTGTTGTCCTGTTCCATGGCTTTCAGAAGAAAACACAAAAGACTCCCAAGAATCAGATCAAACGTGCCGAAGCCATCAAAAAAGAATATTTTGACAGTAAAAGGTAAAGAATTATGGATAAGAAGAAAAAACAAGCCATCATGGCAAGTGAAACTCTGGATGACCTGCTCAACGCCGAGTATGGCGAACGTGGAACAGAGTCAAGAGAGACCTTTGAAGCGGAAGCCGATGCCTTCTGCCTTGCTGAGTGCTTAAAAGAGCAGCGCCGATTGGCAGGACTGACTCAAGAGCAGCTGGCAGAAAAAATAGGCACAAAAAAGAGCTATATATCCAAAATCGAGAATGGTCGCTCTGACGTGCAACTATCTACCCTTTTCCGCATCTTTGCAGGGCTTGGCAAACGAGTTTCAGTCACCATTCTGTAACTCCAAATGAATCTATTCAGAGACTGCTCGTAAGGAGAAAAATCGTTAAAGAACTATAAGGATTAGCGCAATCGTTTGTGGTTGCGCTTTTTTAATTTATCTTTGTGGTGTTAACTGAATTTTAAGGATTAACCACAAATATTTAGGATATGAAACAAATAATTACTGCTCTTGCATTAGTCATTGTGATGGTGACCCAGGCTTGGGGTTATGGCATGCCCAAGCGTGAATTCCGTTCGGCGTGGATTGCCACGGTGTGGTGTCTGGACTGGCCTACACAGGGTGCCGGCGCCACTCGCCAGAAGCAGGAGATGGACCGCCTGCTCGACTCGCTGCAGGTCAACAACTTCAATGCGGTGAACTTCCAGGTGCGCTCGATGTGTGACGCGATGTACCAGTCGAGCATCGAGCCATGGTCGAGTTACCTGACGGGCCGCCGCGGTCAGGACCCGGGCTTTGACCCGTTGCAGTATGTGGTGGAAGGCTGCCACAAGCGTGGCATGGAGTGCCACGCTTGGGTGAATCCTTACCGCTGGAGCACGGGCACCGACTGGAACACTCCCTACGACCAAGAACTCAAGGAGGACGGCTGGCTGCTCACCTACGGCTCCACCGTGATCCTGGATCCGGGCCAGCAGCGCACGATTGACCGCATCGTGGCCGTGTGCAAGGAAATCATCACCAACTATGACGTTGACGGCATCCTGTATGACGACTACTTCTATCCCAGCGGCATCCCTGCCGATGCCAGTGCCGAGGACTACGGCGAGTGGCAGGCGTCAGGCACGTCGCTCTCATTTGGCGACTGGCGCCGCGACAACGTCAACCGCATGGTACAGGCCGTGTATGACATGATCCAGGAGACAAGGCCCGAGGTGCGCTACGGCATCTCGCCCGCCGGTGTCGCTGCATCGAGTGCTGCGGTGGCCGGCATGCACGGCGTGGACCCGTGTCCCACGGGCAGCGACTGGCAGTATAACGGCATCTTCAGCGACCCGCTGGCCTGGCTCGAGGCACAGAGCATCGACTACATCTCACCGCAGGTGTACTGGCCCTTCGGACACAGCACCAACGACTACGGCCTGATTACCGGGTGGTGGGGCCAAATTGCCGACCACTTTGGCCGCCAAGTGTATATCTCGTCATCGATTTCGGGGCTGAATGCGTCCTCGACAGCGGTGCAGTACAAGGAATATGCCGACGAGGTGGAATTCAACCGCACGTCGTCGGTGGACGGCTGCCCCGGCGCCATCTTCTACTCGTGCAAGTACCTGTATGCCCTGAACAGCAATCCGCTGGGGCATTACCTCAAGAATACCGTGTTCACCCGTCCCGCACTGCCGCCCGTCATGACGTGGAAGCACGGCTATGACCCCGGCCAGGTGCAGAACCTGGAGCGCGTGAGCAACACGCTGCAGTGGATGGGCTATGATAACGTGCGCTACACGGTCTATGCCTTCCCCATCACGATGAACACGACAACCTTCACGGGCCAGATCGAGTATCTGCTGGGCATGACCTACGACCCGTCCTATGAGATTCCCGAACCCTATCGCCAGGGCTACCAGTATGCCGTGTGCGTGCTGGACCGCATGGGCAACGAGTGGGAGCCCGTCTTCCTGAGTGTGGAACTGGACCAGCTCGACAACCCCGTGCTCATCAGCCCCGAAAACCATGCCACGGTCGACGCCCCGTTCGACTTCATGTGGCACAAGGTGGAGGGCGCCAGCAGCTATATGGTGGAACTGTCATCCACTCCTGACTTCAGTACAGTGCAGGAGCGCATCAGCGTGACCGACACCACTGCCTTTGGACTGATGTTCAACAAGCTCACACACGGCCAGGAACAGTACTGGCGTGTGCAGTCGTGTGCCGACAGCTGCTATAGCGGCGTGAGCGAGGTGCGCGCCTTCACGCCCATGCTGCTTACCATCACGTCTCCTGCCGACGGCAGCGAGGACCTGGATGTGCCCGTCATGGTGACGTGGTACACCTGTAACCGTAAAGAGGATGCGACACTCTATATCTCGACCGACGACCTGTTCACCAACATCATCGGCTCAGGAACGTCTGACAACGGCGAACTCCAGATTCCTGACGACCTGCTGGAGCCGGGCAACACCTATTTCCTGCGTGTCGATCTTCCCGCCGGCGACATCATCATGTCGAGCAATGTAGTGCGATTCTCGGTAGCCCATGCTGCAGCCCGTTTTGCCGTTCCCGTCGATGGCGGCACGCTCTACAAGGGCGAGCACATCACGCTCAAACCGCAGTCGTGGGCGACGTCCTACATCGTCGAGGTGTCGAGCAAGGAGAACACCTGGGGACGTTCACGTTTTATCGAGACGTTGAAAAACGGCCAGTATGAGACGACCCTGCCCGCTGAGGAAATCAAGGTGGACGGCAAACTGATGGTTGACGGAACGACCTACTATGCCCGCTGCAAAACCAGCTATACCGACTTTGACGGTGACAACCACACGACGGCCTACGGCCCCGTCATCTCGTTTGTCTATCGGGAGACGGCCGGTGTGAAAGGTGACGTGAACGGCGACGGTGAGGTCAACATCGCCGACGTCAACGCCATCATCGACATGATCCTGACCGGCAGCTTTGACACTGCTGGTGACGTGAACGGAGACAGCGAGGTCAACATCGCCGACGTGAACGCCGTCATCGACATCATCCTCAACGGATAGCCGTCACGCCACGGCCTCACGCTAAGTCGCGAAGACGCGAAGAGAGTTTTTATACAGTTGTTGGATTTCATTCCAAAAACCATTTTGGATTTTTTGGAATGAAATCCAACAACTTGTTCTTCGGCAACAGGCCAATTGAGTGCTTTTCAGCAGAATGTTCTAGAGGACCAGACGCAAGCCGCGATGATTAACCTGATTCTCGGGTGCAGTATGACTACGCGTTCCAATGCTGCAATTATCAGCAGGACTATGCCAACTTCCACCTTTAAACACTCGTGCTGTGCCTGTAGTGGGTCCTTGAGGGTTAGTGTAACTACCAGTTGGATAATCACCATACCAGTCTTGGCACCACTCCCAGACATTACCACTCATATCATATATACCCAATTCATTAGGAGCTTTGGTTGCCACAGGTTGAGTCGCACTAGAGTTTCCTTCATACCATGCCACATCTCCAATAGACTCGCTGCCAGCATATAGATAGCCATGGCTTAAATTGCCGCCACGCGCAGCAAAAGCCCATTCGGCTTCGGTGGGTAAACGGAAATGTTTCCCTGTTAACCTGTTCAGTTTGGTTATAAATGTCTGGCAGTCATCCCAAGACACCATCTCAACAGGACGGGTAAGATCACCCTTGAATTCACTGGGATCGGCTCCCATGACAGCATACCACAACATACGGGTCACTTCGGTCTCACCAATGTTATAGGTTGACAGTGTTACCCTATAACGCCCTTCATGATCCATTGAGAAAGTCCCACCTTCGACTTTAATCATATTGAACGATACACCGTTAGCAGTATAAGTGGTCACAACTGGCTTTAATGGATTATAGGGCCACTCATTGGTCAACAAATAATCAATTAAACTGGTCACATCGGCAATGTTGACAATACCATCCTCGTTATTGTCACCACGCAGGTAATCACCAGCAGCAATCTTTAACGGAGAAAATGATAACATTGACATCAATAGGCAAACAAACAAAGGATACTTTTTCATTGTTAATATGTGTGTACGTATGCCCTATAACGCCCCAAAATTCAGGCAAATAATATCAAAACGGCGCGGGGTGTTCTTGCACAAATACTCTTTCGCGGTAGTTGAGAGTGTTAAGCGAACGCCGTCAATCACTAAGAATCAGTTCAAAGGCTTTCACATCACTAAAGGCGATGAATCGCATAAAAGCAATGCAAAGATATACAAAAAATTCAAAAGCTAGTATTAATCAACCCCAGAAAATGTGAAGTAGTGCTTTTTGACATGGTGCAAGCCTTTTTTGTGGGTGTAATTTTGCGGCGTGGACCTGATGAACGGGTTGCACATGAGTATTACAAGACATTAGTTTATTATCATGAAAAACACGAACAATGAAAAACACCTGAAAGTGCTGCATGCGGCCTACCGGGCATGGATGAACGGGGCGGGACTGCGGCAGGCACGGCTGAGGAACAAGCGGTTCACCTACGGTGACCAGTGGGGCGACCTGGTGCGCGACCACGAGGGACGCGTGATGACCGAGGGCGAACTGCTGGCCAGCCAGGGCTGCGAGAGCATTACCAACAACATGATCAGGCAACTGGTCAAGACGATTATCGGCCGTTTCCGCAGCCAGTACATCAAAAACGAAGATGATGAATCGTCTCCATTGGCCCAGGTCAAGCGTGCGAACGAACTCGACGAGCTCGACAGCCGCGCTTTGGAGGAATTCCTGATTTCGGGCTGCTGCATCCAGCGTGTGGAGAACTGGCACGAGCCCGGCGAGAGCGAACACGTGCGCATCGAGAACGTGAACGTCAACAAGTTGTTTGTCGGCGCGATGAACGACACGCGTGCCTGGGACTGCGAACTCATCGGGCAACTGCATGACCTGAACATTGCCCAACTGTTGCGCCGTGTAGCGGGCGGTAACCAGCGCAAGGCTGCATGGGTGAGGCGCCTGTACACCGACGGAGCCGAAGAGCGCCAGGCCGACTTCACGACACGACTGGGAGCCGACTCGCAGCAGGGGAGCGACTTTTGGCATGCCCGTGACGGCAAGTTCCGCGCCATCGAGGTGTGGACACTCGAGAGCCGCGAGGTAGTCGTATGCCACAATCGGCGAGAGGGCACACTCACCGTCGAACCCGCCTCAGCCTTCCATCGCCTGAAGAACCGCCCTGAAGTGAGCACGCGCTGGGACATCGCTACGGTGTGGCACTGCCGCTGGTTCAGCCCGATGGGCGACCTGCTGGCCGAGTATGACTCGCCCTGGTCACACGGCAGTCATCCGTTTATCATCAAGCTGTATCCGCTCACCGACGGCGAGGTGCATGCCGTGGTCGAAGACATCATCGACACACAGAAGCATGTCAACCGCATGATCTCGCTGCTCGACCAGGTGATGCGCTGCAGTGCCAAGGGCGTGCTGCTGTTCCCCGAGACCGCCTTGCCCGAAGGCTGGACGTGGGAGGATGCACGCCGCTGCTGGTCGAGCGCCAACGGACTCTTGCCCTACAACCCGCGCTACAGCGAGGCCAAACCGGAGCAAATCAACGCCAACGGCGGCAATTCCAACGCGTTCCAGATGATTGAGCTGCAGATGAGGCTGTTTGAGGAAATCAGCGGCGTGAGCGGCGCCCTGCAGGGCAAATCGCCCACGGTGGACAGCGCCAACATCTATCAGCAACAAAGCGAGAACGCCAACATCGCGCTGAGCGACGTGTATGACACCTTCGAGGCCTTTCGCCGACAGCGAGACAGGAAGATTTGCGGATTAGTGATTAGCGAACAGGCATGACACAACTAAAAACTTAAAACTTAAAACTAAAAACTTAAGACTTAAAACTTAAAACTAATAACACCATGAATGAACAAGAGAATTTTGAACAGCAACAACAAGCGGCAAATGGCGCCACGGTGACACCACCGCCCTTTCGCCCGAGTGAAGAACCCCTTGAGGCCCAAGAGCAGGCCCCCTCCCCCACTCTTGCCGACCGTGTGGCGGCCATGGGGCTGGACGACGAGGCCTCACAACGGCTCGTCCAACTCACCGAGGGCATCGGCAACGATCGATTGAGCGACGATCTGCTGGCTATCCTGGCACGCGGCATCAGTCACGACGATGACGTGCAGAATGCCGACGCGACAGGCTACCTGCGAGGCCGCAACGAGAAAATCGAGGCCGTGCTGCATCCCCAATCCCTCGTCGAGGACGAGGCCCCGGCGACACCAGTGTTTCCCCGCTACTGCCGCCGCAGCATCTGGGAATGAAACGATTTGGAATTAGGAATGAGAAATGAGAAATTAGAAAATAGGAATTAACTAACAACTATTAAAACTTTTAAAACCATGAAAACCAACAATTTTATTAAGGCCATGTGCTGGATGCGCAACCACAAGAAGTTAATCATTTTTGTCATCACCATGATTTTGATTGCCATTCTGGCATCGTGCATGGGGGGTGAGGGCTCAAGCGCCACGCTCGCTGTGGGAATGCTCATCACCGGCGTTGAGGAAGGCAAACACGTCGTTGACGGCCCCTTGACCACCGACCTGACGCATGAAGGCTCGCCCGACCTGTTGCTCAACGAGATTGACCAGCAGATTGTCAAAATCCGCCCCATGTCCACGCCCATCGACCAGATTTCACGCTTTGCCGGCAGCAAGCACAGCGGCAGCATGGTCGTTGACTACTACAGTGTCGACACCAAGCCCACCACGGCCAAGCTGACCCAGTCGGTAAGGGCCGTGAGCGAGCAAAGCAGCGACGGTTCATCGCCCACCACGGTGATCAAGACCAGCAACAACGACATCTTTGACCCCACCGACACCATTCTGGTGCAGAACACGCCGGGCTACAATCCTGACGGCAGCGAGAGTGTACAGGACCTCATGCTCTACGTCATGGGGCGCGACACCAACGGCGTCACCGTCATGGCAGTGAACGGCCCGCTGGTGAACGGTGTCCCCAACTGCATCCCCGACATTGGCAGCGGTGTTACCCTGGTGCGCATGGGCCGTGCCGCCAGCGAGCTGGACGTGCAGTCGCCGCAATATGAGGCGCTGCCCACCAAGAACCGCAATCTGTGCCAGATCTTCAAGATGCAGGTCGAGCAGTCCACCCTGCAGCGCCTGGCCAACAAGGAAGTGGGCTGGACGATGAGCGACCAGGAAGAGGCCGCCGTCTATGACATGCGTCTGGGCATGGAGAAGTCGTTCCTCTTTGGCGTAGCCCGCAAGCTGTGGGACAACAACAAGAAGGAATACGTCTATTTCACGGGCGGCATCTGGAACCAGGCGGGCAAGGAGCACTACCTGGAGTCGGCCGACGACTTCAACGAGCAGAGCCTCATCAGGCTGATGCGTGAGGCCTTCACCGGCAACTCGGGCAGCAAGCGCAAGATTCTGGTGGGCGGCAGCGGCCTGATCAGCCGCCTGAGCCAGCTGGACTATACCCGCGTGATTACCGCCGGCCAGCATGTGAGCAAGTGGGGCATCGACTTCACCGAGCTACGCAGCAAGTTCGGCTGCCTGTACCTGCTGATGAGCGAAGTGTTTGACGAGGTGGGCATGAGCGAGTATGGCATCGTCATCGACCCCGAGTATATCCAGAAGTATACCCACATCCCCTTCAGCACCGAGCAGCTCAACCTCAAGAAGAGCGGTGTGCGCAACGTGGATGCGCTGGTGATGACCGAGGCCTCGTGCCTGGTGTTGCGCTACCCCAAGGCCCACATGCGCGTGCTGACCTTATGAGATACTTCACCATCGCCGAGCTGACCCGCTCGACCACAGCGCGACGCCAGGGCATTGACAACACGCCGCCAGCCAGTGCCGTCAAGGCGCTCACGGCCCTTGTCGAGAACGTGCTGGACCCGCTGCGCGAGGCGTGGGGAGGCCCCATCAGGGTGAACAGCGGCTACCGTTGCCC
>JAEEGF012181240.1_pt1 | contig 12262 bp, 10 predicted proteins | sample 9134171 | NCBI WGS metagenome assembly JAEEGF01 (sample SAMN16246542, study PRJNA631951) | gut metagenome | biome: gut microbiome; feature: rumen; material: AP-attached | host: Bos | place: Iran: Karaj | collected 2018-10 | reverse complement strand
TGGGCCATCTTCGATGAACCCATACCTGTTACCATCTTCATCATCTTGCGCGTCTGGTCGAACTGCTTCATCAAACGGTTCACATCTTCGAGCTTCGTACCAGAACCAGCAGCGATTCTGCGACGACGGCTTTGGTTGATGATATCAGGATTAGCGCGCTCCTTAGGTGTCATCGAGTTGATGATGGCCTCGATGCCCTTGAAGGCGTTATCGTCGATGTCGAGATCCTTGATCTGCTTGCCTACACCAGGAATCATCGCAGCCAGATCCTTGATGTTACCCATCTTCTTGATCTGCTGAATCTGTCCCATGAAGTCATCGAAATCGAACTTGTTCTTACGGATCTTCTTCTCCAGCTTACGGGCTTCCTCCTCGTCGAACTGCTGCTGGGCACGCTCCACCAAGCTGACGATATCACCCATACCAAGGATACGATCGGCCATACGCTCAGGATGGAATACGTCGATAGCCTCCATCTTCTCACCAGTACCAACGAACTTGATAGGCTTGGTTACGACTGTACGGATAGAGAGGGCAGCACCACCACGGGTATCACCATCGAGCTTGGTCAGTACCACACCATCGAAGTCGAGACGATCATTGAACTCCTTGGCTGTATTCACGGCATCCTGACCAGTCATCGAGTCTACTACGAAAAGGGTTTCGTTGGGATGAACAGCATTCTTCAGCGACTCGATCTCATTCATCATCTCCTCATCGACAGCCAGACGACCAGCGGTATCGATGATCACCACATCATTCGCCTTGGCCTTAGCCTCCTGAATGGCGTGGTTGGCTATCTCAATGACATTCTTACTATCGGGCTCAGAATAGACAGGCACACCAACACTCTGACCAACCACTTTCAACTGTTCGATAGCAGCAGGACGATACACGTCGCAAGCTACCAACAGAGGCTTCTTGTGATGGCGGGTCTTAAGCAGATTGGCCAGCTTGCCACTGAAGGTGGTCTTACCAGAACCCTGCAAGCCAGACATCAGGATAATAGCTGGTGCACCAGCACGACCCTCTACTTTCAGCTCGGCGGCCTTGCCACCCATCAGCTCTGCCAGTTCGTCGTGTACAATCTTCACCATCAACTGACTGGGCTTTACAGCTGTGAGCACATTCATACCCAGCGCCTTCTGCTTAACAGTATCTGTGAAGTTCTTGGCCACCTTATAGTTGACGTCGGCATCCAACAGGGCACGACGCACATCCTTCAGGGTCTCAGCCACGTTAATCTCGGTGATCTTTCCCTCACCTTTCAGTATCTTAAACGATCTTTCTAACCTTTCTGATAAATTCTCAAACATCTTGTTATTGACGATTTATGTACTTACTATATATAATTTAGGGTGCAAAGGTACGAATAATTTTTGTGTCTCACAAACTTTGGCCTCGTTTTTATACCATTTTCTTTTTTACCTTCTTACCTTTTTACCTTTTGGAGAATTCACAGCCACAGTATTGCTGATTATAGAAGTTGAACTCCTTCAGCAGTTGGTTGCGACGTTCGTAGAGTCCACCCTTACGCCAGTTCTGTGCCCAAAACGCTGTCCCTTCCACAGCCTGTTCTGCCAGATGACCAGCACGTTCTATCTGCTCCAGACTCTTCCAACGGCTCGAAGCCAACGTGGTTGTAAAGTACTTGATGCCCAAAGACTTAGCCTTCTGCGCTGCAGCTGTTAAGCGAAGCGTAAAGCATTGATCACAGCGACGTCCACGTTCTGGCTCGCCCTCCAATCCGCACACATCCTCTCGCCATTGTTCGTGATCATAATCACCATCAATCCACGTCAATCCAAGGCTCTCCGCATGGCGCTTACTCTCCTGCTTGCGGATCTCATACTCCTCACGAGGATAGATGTTGGGATTATAATAGAAGATGGTAGGACGGATACCATGAGCCAGCATCCACTCAACGATAGCGGATGAGCAAGGCGCACAACAGGCATGCAACAGCACCTCTGTGAGTCCCTCGGGCACTTGGATAGCTGGTCTTTTCATTCTAAGGTGCAAAATTACGAATAAATTTCGAGATAGCCATGTATTTCAGAATAAAATGATTATCTTTGCAGACAAAACAAGGAATGATATGAAAAGACTATTGGAAGTATGTACAGGTAACCTGCAAAGTGTAATTGCAGCTGCAGAGGCTGGTGCTGAGCGCATAGAGCTCTGTTCGGCTCTCTCGCTCGATGGACTGACACCCTCGTTAGGTTTGCTTAAGACCGTCCGCCAACTGTACCCTGCGCTGAAGATTCATGTGCTGATCCGTCCAAGAGAGGGGAATTTTATCTATACAGAAAAAGAGGTACGTATCATGGAGGAGGATATCAAAGTCTCCCTACCCTATGCCGATGGTATTGTAATCGGCGCTCTCGATACGGAAGGGAATATCGACATGGAGACCACTCGCAGACTGGTAGAGGCCTCAGAAGACAAGCCCGTCACTTTCCATCGCGCTTTCGACGTATGCCGGAATCCTCAGGAAGCCCTTGAGCAGATTATCCAATTGGGTTGTAAACGTATCCTGACATCTGGTCAGCAACCCAAGGCAGAACAGGGCATCGCCTTACTCAAGGAGCTCCAACAGCAGGCTGGCGACAGACTGATCATTCTGCCAGGCGGAGGCGTTAACGATAAAAATGCCCGTCTGATACTTGACCAGACGGGCTGTATGGAGATCCATGGATCGGCCTCAGGGGACAATGGCGTCACTTCTGCAGATACCGTCAGACAGATCCTCGCTACAATTTGCGGATAACCTTCATCAGTTGCTCACCAAGATTGATGGTGTAGCCCTGCTGAACAAATACCACACGGTTGAACGTATCACAGACAAGGAAGATAGGCAACGACGGACTGGTAAGTTTCATCTGTTCGCGCACTTCCTGGCTGATACGTCCTTCGATATCCGTACCCCAGACTACCGTCGAAGGCAACTGGTTGAACTCCTGATAGTTAAAGCGCTGGGCATCATCGGCATTCTCGAAGATAAGCAGCATCGTACGCCCCCATTTCTCCATCTCGTCTTTATAGACACTGATGTCGCGCAGGGCATGGTTCGTCGGCTCCTGATTAGGTGCCACGATACCTAACACATAGAATCCGCGCCCAGTGGTGGACAGGATGCTCTTCTCAATAGCCGAGGCATGATCAGCATACAGATCCTCTGCATTCAACGAACCAATCACCTGAGGCTCTTCCAAATCCTCTCGCATGGTAAAGTCGACCTTTGTCTGGGCATCGCCCATAGAGAAACGTTCCATGTGAGCCAGCACCTTTCCACTGGCTAAGCGTGTGCCTGTGGTCAGCAGATAGTCGCCCGGCTCGAGCTGTACTCCCTGCGAGAAGTCAGTCAGCCAGGTGGCCTCCTCGGGATAGGTGAGCAGCTGAGGCGTCCCGCCCTCCATGCGGCTCAGGGTGAAGTGGATATAGTACTTGGGATTGTCGAAGTGGGCGGCAGGATGATAGTCGAGCCGCAGACTGACTGTGTGTCCCTCACCGTCGGAGTGGCAGGCAAAGGCATCGTGCCAAGTGCCATTGGCAAAGTACTGGGTGCGCCCATCCACCTCGTTGATGCGGGCAGGCATGCCCAGGCTGCGTGCTGCTGAAACGAAGAAGATGCTGCGGCCCAGGGGGTCGGTCACCCGCTGGCGATAGACATTCATGGGCTGCATGCGCAGATGTAGTGGATTGTGGTCGGTGTCGATCGAGAGATGCTCGTTGCACCATTGCTCCAATGCCTCAGGCGACTGTATGTCAGCGAGTTGCTGTCGGAGGAAGGCCTTGTAGGGAGTCAGCCATTCGTTCTCCACACGGGGGCAGAGCACGTACTTCAGGTAGATGTCGGATGTGCTGACGGTGTCTGTCTCGTTGTCCTTCAGCACGGCCAGCTCTACATCGCGCAGGTCTTTCTTCGACAGCACGTCGAGCAGCCGCCGGGCCATCACTTTATTGGCAGCTTCGTCGAGGAACTGCTGGATGACCTGATGGTTGCCCCGCCACTCTTCGACGGGCATCGTCTGCTCATAGGCCTGACGGATGCTGTCCTCCCGGGCCAGCCGTAGGTTGCATTCATCGCGCTGGGCCTGAGTGACTTCGGGCAGTGTGGCGCTGATGACAGGGGGAATCATGTCGAGGTCGGCAGAGCTGAGATGTCCGTCGAGCGTCATCCTTACCTCCTTGTCCTTGTCGAAGGTGACCTTGAGCGTGCTGGCACGACCGTCCTTTAAGGCCCATAGCAGCATGTCGCCGCGTCCTGCCGTGAGTGATGCACGGCCTTGGCTGTCGGTGGTCTTGCTGGCTACGGTGTAGAACTCGGCATAGTTGTAGAGCTTGAAGTCGACCTGTGCGTTGCTGACGGGCTTTCCGTCCTCGCCGGTCACCACTACGGTCACTTTCGACGTGGGGGCATAGTGGTCGATGACATTGATCTCTGTGTAGCATGCCGTACGGCTCATCACCTCCTCAGGGCCGTCATAGTCGCCGAACACCTTGGTGTGCATCAGCATACCTCGCGAGGCACTCTCGTTGAACCATCCCAGGTCGAGCACAGGCTCTGGCTCGCAGGCTCCCAGGAAGTGCCACTGCCCGTCGGCCCAGGCTTCCACCCAGGCATGATTGTCGTCGGTATGAGCCCAGCGAGGTGTATAGACCTGCCGGGCAGGGATGGCCACCGCTCTCAGGGCAGCCACCAGCAGCGTCGACTCCTCACCACAGCGGCCATAAGCCGTGCGGATGGTGGCCAGCGGACTGCTGGTGCGGGCATCGCTGGGACGATAGGTGACATGCTCGTGACACCAGTGGTTCACCTCGAGGATGGCCTCCTCCATCGACATGCCCTGCAGCCTGGGCTTCAGCTCGCGGAAGAAGACAGAGCGGCAGGAGTCCAACGTCTCATTGTTCACACGGACGGGCACCACGAAATGCCTGAACTCGCGCTCTGGCACCTGGCTGCCCCAAGGCATCTCAGCACGTGCCTGCAGGGCCAGCTCCACCTGCCGGTCATAGTACTCACGCGGATAGTCGGCTTTGTCGGGCAGCGACATGTACTGATAGAGGAAGTCCAGGTAGGCCTCCTTCTGCCGTGCGTCACGATGGCAGGCCATGCACAGCAGCACGGCAGCCACCGCCAACAGTATTCTCTTCATATACAGCTACTTGGCCTCGCCGTCGCCGTAGATGTAGCCAAAGGCTCCGCTGGTATAGTCGAATATCTCACCAGGCTGGAAGAAGCGCTTCAGCTCAATCTCGGCATTCGACGTTGAGTCGCTGGCATGCACGATGTTCTGCTGGTTGCTCATCGAGTAGTCGCCACGAATAGTGCCAGGAGCTGCCTCACGGCCATTGGTCGATCCTGTCATCGTGCGCACCACCTGCACGGCATCGACACCTGAGAGTGCCAGCGCCACTACTGGCGATGCCTGCATCGAGGCAGCAAGGGCAGGGAAGAAGGGGCGGTCGACCAGGTGAGCATAGTGCTCGCGCAGGATCTCGTCGCTCAGCTGCATCATCTTCATTCCTGCTATGCGCAGTCCGCGACGCTCGAAGCGGTTCACGATTTCACCTATCAGCTGGCGCTGCACGCAGCTGGGCTTCAGTAGTACGAGTGTTGTTTCCATCATCTTGTTTGTGGTTTTAGGGGTTAATAATGGGTTAATGACTGTTTTCGCCTACAAAAGTACGAAAAAAAAGTCGAACCGAAGAAAAGATTTCCCAAAAACAATGGCGTGCCTGTTCTTTTTTCTGAAAAGCCACATCAGGAAGGGCGGCGCATCAAAAAAACTACGCGTTTTTCCGCGTTGTTTCGGAAAAATTGTGTACCTTTGCACCAAACTTAATAACAACGACACAATGAACCCTAGAAAACTACTTGTGTGCCTCGTGGCACTGTCGGCCTCACTGATGGCCGAAGCACAGCAGGAGCTCTATCCCCGCCACTTCGACTTGGAGCAGGTGGAGCTGCTCGACGGACCTATGAAGACGGCTCTGGAGAAGAACATCGAGGTGCTGATGCAATATGACGTCGACCGGCTGCTGACGCCGTTCGTGCGCCAGTCGGGCCTCTCGTCGACTGCTGACAGTTCCTCACCTTATTATCAATGGGAGACCAGGCATCCCAACTTCCGCAACTGGGGCGGCGATGCAGGCTTCGACCTCAGCGGACATGTGGGTGGACACTATGTGTCGGCCCTGGCCCTGGCCTATGCCGCCAGTCATGATGATGCCACGCGACAGCGCCTGAAGGAGCGTCTCGACTATATGCTCAAGGTGATGAAAGACTGTCAGGACCAGTACGACAACGACAAGGAAGGACTCTACGGATTCATCGGCGGACAGCCCATCAACCAGTCGTGGCGCGACCTCTACAAGGGCAGCACGGCCACCATCAGCGGCAACTGGGGATGGGTGCCCTTCTATGTGCAGCACAAGATTCTGGCAGGACTGCGCGATGCCTATCTCTATGGCAACAGCGAGGTGGCCAAGGAGCTGTTCCGCAAGCTGTCGGACTGGGCTGTGAACGTGGTGAGCCGTGTGTCGGATAGCGACATGCAGCAGTGGCTGAACTGCGAGCATGGAGGCATGAACGAGTCGATGCTCGATGCCTATCAGCTCTTCGGCGACAAGAAATACCTGACGGCAGCCAAGAAGTACACCCATAAGTCGATGCTCGACGGCATGCAGTCGCTGAACAAGACTTTCCTCGACGGTAAGCATGCCAACACGCAGGTGCCCAAGTACATCGGTATGGAGCGCATCTTCGAGCAGGATGCCACAGCCACCAACTATCGTCGCGCTGCCGAGAACTTCTGGCAGGACGTGGCTGAGAACCGCACAGTCTGCATAGGCGGCAACTCGGTGAACGAGCATTTCCTCTCTGTAGCCAACTCCAACCGCTACATCGACCAGGCTGACGGACCTGAGAGCTGCAACTCGAACAATATGCTGAAGCTCTCGGAGATGCTCTTCGACCGCACGCTGGATGCCAAGTATGTGGACTTCTACGAGGGTACGATGTACAATCACATCCTCTCCACACAGGACCCCAAGACGGGCGGATACGTCTATTTCACCACCCTGCGCCCACAGGGCTACCGCATCTATTCGCAGGTGAACCAAGGCATGTGGTGCTGCGTGGGAACAGGCATGGAGAACCACTCCAAATACGGGCACTTCATCTACACCCACGACGGCAACAAAACGCTCTACGTCAACCTCTTCGTCCCCAGCCGTCTGGTATGTGACGACTTTGTCGTCACCCAAGAAACAACCTTCCCCAACACCTCCTCCACAGAACTCACCATCGACAAGGCTGGCACCTACACCATCGCCCTGCGCCATCCAGCATGGGCAGGAGCCGACTATCAGGTGAGCGTCAACGGAGTCGCCGTGAACCAGGCTGTGACCAAAGGCGAAGCCAGCTATGTCAGTATCAATCGCAAATGGAAGAAAGGCGACAAGATCACCATCAGCCTGCCTATGGAGCTGCGCTATGAGGAGTGCCCCAACTACACGGACTATATCGCCTTCAAGTTCGGCCCCATCCTCCTGGGAGCTGCCACCACCGACAATGAGCAGCTGAAGAATGAGTATGGCGGCGAGGGACGCATGGACCACAGTCCTGGCAGCCGCGGCTCGCAGCTCAATCTCAACACGGCTCCGCTGCTCATCGGAGAGCGGGCTGACGTGCTGAACCGCATCCAGCGCCTGCGCAGCGTGGACCTGAGCTTCGTCATCGATGCCAGCCGTGAGGGAGTTCCCTCCTATCACTGGGAGTCGCTGAAGCTCGTGCCGTTCTATACCATTCACCACCAGCGCTATATGTGCTACTGGTATCAGCAGACGGAGGAGAACTACAAGAACAGTTCGATGGCACAGAGCGAGGCTGCTATGGAGGCACTGCAGAAGCGCACACTCGACTTTGTGGCTCCTGGTGAGCAGCAGAGCGAGGCCGGCCATGAGGTCAAGTACAGCAGCAACAGCACGACGGGCGAGTACAATACGGAGCGCTATCGCGATGCCCGTGCCAATGGCTACATCCAGTATACATTATATAATAATAGTGGCATCGAAGAGGGACTCAGCGTGATGCTGCGCTTCAACCTGGCTGACAGAGGGCGCATGGCTGTGCTCACCATCGACGGGGAGAAAGTGGCCGACATCACCATTCCTGCGAGGATGAAGGGCAGCGACGGCAATGGATTCTACAATGCCGAGTATCCCATCCCTGCTGCGATGGCCAAGGGGAAGAAACAGTTTGTGGTGCGGCTCACGGCTTCTGCTACCACGCTCTGCCCGGGCCTCTACTATGTACGCCTGCTGAAGGACTATAAGGACCAGGCTTATCGCTTTAACTGCACCGACTGGACAACGGGCGACGAAGGCCGTGTGGCAGCATCCAACATCTCTTATGACACGGAGAAGAACGTCATCCAGGTGAAGGCCACAGGTCAGAATAATGTTTGTCTGATGCTGAAGCACGAAGACTGCGACTACACCATCAGTCAGGACCAGACGTTCCTGGTGGTGAGGGGTACCAACCTCCGTACCAGCTCGACCGACAGCTATCTCTGGTGGCTCAACGGCTCGAATCACGGCACACAGGTGGCTGCAGCGCAGACAAAGACTGTCACCATCGACGGGCAGCGGCAGCAGGTGGTGGCCTGGAATATGGCTACGAGCGGCCTCTACGAGAACTTCAGTGGCGATCATCCCAGCGTCTGCATCGGCTCCACTATCTTCGGACTGACATCGACAACGGGCAGGTCGGACATCCTCGACATCAACTTCACTGCCAATGTCGACGACTACATTAATACGGCAACGGCTGTCGTCGTGCCTCAGTCCTCAAAACTATACCCCCAAACCCGCTTTGACCTGGGCGGACGTCCTGCAGGCAAGTCGGCAAAGGGCATTCAACTGTCTGGCGGAAAGAAAATCCTATTGTAAATATGTGTAAGAAAACCTTATCTGTCTTTTTGTGTCTGCTGCTGGCAGTTCCGGCTCTGCCACAGATGCTGGTGAGCCATCCTTGGCAGGGAAAGCGTGTGGCCTATCTGGGCGACAGCATCACCGATCCCAATATCAAGGCATCGAAAGTGAAGTACTGGGGATTCCTCGAACAGTGGCTCCAGATCACACCTTATGTCTATGGTGTCAGCGGCCGGCAGTGGAACGACATCCCACGTCAGACCGACAAGCTGAAGCAGGAACACGGGCAGGACGTTGATGCCATCATGATCTTCATGGGAACCAACGACTACAACAATGGTGTACCCTTGGGCGTGTGGTGGGATGAGCGCGTCACACAGGTGGAGTATGGTCACGGACAGACGAAGAGTATGGTCACACGCCGTCAGCGCACACCGTCGATGGACCCCACGACATTCAGGGGGCGCATTAATATAGCGATGGACTCGCTGAAGCGCACCTTCCCAACGAAGCAGATTGTGCTGCTCACACCCATCCATCGCTCTGATTTCCATGCAAATGAGAAAAACTGGCAGTGCGACGAGTCGTACACCAATCAGTGTGGCGAGTATCTGGATGCATACATCAATGCCGTGAAGGAAGCAGGCGACGTATGGGCTGTGCCTGTCATCGACTGGGCCGCTTCCTCAGGCCTCTTCCCCCTGATGGATGAGTATGCCCAATACTTCAACAAGGCCGACACCGACCGTCTGCACCCCAATGACAAAGGACACGAGCGCATGGCCCGCACCCTGATGCAGCAGCTGCTGGCACTGCCGTGTGTGTTCGAATAGCAGAGAGGTGAGAACAAATGACTATTTTAAAGATACTCAACTACCTTTGGCTGCACCTATGGCAATATAGTGCCACAGAACGTAAGCACCAACGGCTGGTGAAGCGATTGCAGCAGGAACGTCGGCCCATAAAAGTCGTGTTTATTGCTATCGACGTTGCTTATTGGCGCTATCAACATGTTTATGAATTGATGGAATCCGATATTCGTTTCCTGCCCACTATTGTACTCTCGCCCTGTAAAGGTCATGATCATCAGGAGCAGGAGATGGAACGTCTTCGTGCCTACTTTGATTCACGAGGCATTAACTATGTGGATTACGATTTTAATCGTGAGCCTTTTGATATTCGCGGACAGCTCAATCCTGATATTGTTTTCTTTCCTCAACCTTATGAGCATCTTCTTTGTTCCGAGCATGATTGCCTCAACTTTTATGACCGTCTACCATGTTACATGCCCTATGGCTTCTGGATTTCAACAGGCAAACTCTCCTATAACATGCATTTCCATAACCGCGCATGGCGTATTTATCATTGTACCTCCCTGCATTTGAAGGAGGCGCAACGTGTAGCTACTAATAAGGGACGCAACGTACGTATAGTTGGATATGCAAATGCCGATGACTTTCTCCGCCCACATCACGATGATCCTTGGCATCTTATAGCCGATGAAAAAAAACGTAAACGTATTGTCTGGGCACCACATTTCTCTGTCATTGCCGAGAATTCCGCCTTGCCCCCACGCTCAAATTTTCTGTGGATGGCAGAGCTAATGGTGGCTATATCAAAGGAGTACAGAGATAGACTTCAAATTGCTTTTAAACCGCATCCCGCTTTACTCACTCAGCTCTATCAGCATCCTGAATGGGGACGACAACGCACAGACAACTATTATGACCAGTGGCGCAAGATGGAGAATACCCAGCTCGAGACGGGTGAGTTTGTCGACCTCTTCATGACAAGTGATGCCATGATACACGATAGCGGCTCGTTTGTCGTTGAGTATCACTATACCCAAAATCCCGCTATGTTCGTTTCAAAGAACATGAAGCCTATACTTGAGTCTATTACTGATTTTGGCAAAAAGGCACATCAGATTCACTATTTAGGAGAAAATGAGGACGACATCCGTCACTTCATCGATGATGTAGTGTTAGGCGGGAACGATCCTATGTGCCCGCAGAGGGAGCAGTTCTATCACGACTACCTGTTGCCTCCAAGCGGAAAAAGCGTGGCACAGAACGTGGTGGATGATATTATAGATAGTCTGAATTTAGAAATAGATAGATGATGAATAATCGTAAGACACGTGACAGCAACATGGAACTGCTCCGTTTAGTGGCCATGCTTCTAGTAATGATAGTACATGCAAGCTACAGAGCACTACCTAAGCCTACACCGGAAAGCATTGCTGCTGCCCCTGTGTCCTTATTTCTCCAGATTACAGTGGAAAGCTTTACTGTAGTAGGCGTTAACGTGTTCGTCATGCTCTCCGGTTGGTATGGCATTAGATTACGTTGGTCGCGTCTGCTAGAGTTGTTTTTTCAGGTGGCCTTTTTTGCTGTTCTCTGTATTGGCCTCTATTATGCTCTAAACGGAACCGTGCCACAGGGCCCATTGCTTAGTGTGCTAATGCTACATGAAGGTGACTACTGGTTTGTGAAGACATATTTGGCCCTTTATCTCCTTTCGCCTGTACTTAATGCTTTTGTTCAGACGGCGACGCAACGGCAAATGGCTGTCACAGTCTTATCGCTTTTTGCTTTTCAATGGATTTATGGTTGGGTGTTCGAGGCTACATCGTGGTTACGTGCAGGTTATAGCTTGCCATCGTTCGTTTGCCTCTATCTTCTCGCACGCTATTTGAATGTCTATAGACCAGCTTTCACAAAGTGGCGACCACGCACGGATCTCTGTGCCTATCTCGTTTTATGCAGCATAGTAACTGTGGCGTATTTCCTATTGAAGCGTTATTTTAACATAGGTGGACTGCTATGGTTCTACAATTCGCCGACCACCATCATCGCGGCAATGTTTTTATTGTTGTTCTTTAGTAAATTGTCGTTCCACAGTAAGTTGGTGAACTGGCTTGCCATCTCTGCATTGGCTGTCTATCTTACGCATAGCAACACTCCCTTAGGAAAATACTACGATTGGTACATCCTTAATTGGCACGATACTCTGCCACGCCTTTCATTCCTCTTATATACTGCTTCTTTCATTGCAGTCGTGTTTTTTGGCTCTATTCTTATTGATAAGTTGCGTGTGGCTTTATGGAACCAACTGTTGAAACTATCATGGAAGAAGAATCACTAAAGGAGAAAACGGCAAAAGGGCTGCTTTGGGGGGGCTTTAGCAATGGCTTGCAACAGCTGTTGAGCCTGGCCTTTGGCGTTATTCTGGCTCGTAAGCTCTCGCAGGAGGACTATGGTATGGTGGGCATGCTGGCCATCTTCTCGGCTGTAGCTGCCTGCATGCAGGAAGGAGGCTT
>JAEEGF012199276.1_pt1 | contig 12263 bp, 5 predicted proteins | sample 9134171 | NCBI WGS metagenome assembly JAEEGF01 (sample SAMN16246542, study PRJNA631951) | gut metagenome | biome: gut microbiome; feature: rumen; material: AP-attached | host: Bos | place: Iran: Karaj | collected 2018-10 | reverse complement strand
AAATGGCCAACCGTAAGACCAGAACCTTTAGTATTAACCATGGAAACATTTGACAGTTATGACACTAAAAGTAAAGGCTAAGGAACAGTTGCAGGTGCCAGGGGACAGGTACATGGCACCCACATCTTCGCGGAGGGTTGGTGCCATGTACCTGTCCCCTGGCACCGTCCCCTGGCACCTCAAAAATAAAAAAAAACGTATTTTATTTTGTATTTTATTCGGTTTTCACTATCTTTGTACCCATGATTAACCAACAATTATTGAACCCGAAGAGCATCGTCGTGATTGGCGGCTCTAACAACGTGCATAAGCCCGGTGGCGCTATTGTACGTAACATCAAGAACGGCGGTTACGATGGCGCCCTGCACATCGTGAACCCCAAGGAGGACGAGGTGCAGGGTATCAAGGCCTTTCATGATGTGAAAGACATACCCGAGACGGAACTGGCGGTGCTGGTGGTGGCTGCGAAATACTGCCCCGACTACGTGGACTATCTGTGCGCTGAGAAGGGCACAAAGGCCTTTGTGATCATCTCTGCCGGATTTGGCGAGGAGACACAGGCGGGTGCCAAGCTGGAGCAGCGCATTCTGGACACATGCCAGCAATACGGGGCAGCGCTGATAGGACCGAACTGCATAGGACTGCTGAACCGATTCCACCATAGCGTGTTCACACTGCCCATACCCAACCTGAACCCACAGGGGGTGGACTTTATATCGGGATCGGGCGCCACAGCGGTGTTCATTCTGGAGAGTGCCGTGATCAAAGGCCTGCAGTTCAACAGTGTGTGGAGCATTGGCAACGGCAAGCAGATAGGCATAGAGGATGTGCTGCAGTATATGGACGAGCGCTTTAACCCCGAGACCGACTCGAAGGTGAAACTGCTGTATATCGAGAATATCTCGAACCCCGACAAGCTGCTGTATCATGCCAGCAACCTGATACGCAAGGGCTGCCGGATAGCAGCCATCAAGGCGGGATCGAGCGAGAGTGGCAGCAGGGCGGCCTCATCGCATACGGGTGCCATCGCCTCGAGCGACTCAGCCGTAGAGGCACTGTTCCGTAAGGCGGGTATCGTGCGCTGTTTCTCGCGCGAGGAGCTCACCACCGTGGGATGTATCTTCACCCTGCCGGAGCTGAAGGGCCGGAACTTTGCGATTGTGACCCATGCGGGCGGTCCGGGGGTGATGCTGACGGATGCGCTCTCGAAGGGCGGACTGAACGTGCCCAAGATAGAAGGGCCTGCTGCCGACGAGCTGAAGGCGCAGCTCTTCCCTGGCTCATCGGTGGCCAACCCGATCGACTTCCTCGCCACAGGCACTGCCGAGCAGCTGGGTACCGTGATAGACTACTGCGAGAACAAATTTGATCATATCGATGCCATCGCCGTGATCTACGGCACCCCTGGCCTCACCCATCTGTATGAGGCCTATGATGTGCTCGACCAGAAGATCAAGGCGTGCAAGAAGCCCATCTTCCCCATCCTACCCAGTCTGCACACAGCAGGTCCGGAGGTGGAGGCGTTTCTGAAGCGCGGCCATGTGAACTTCAGCGACGAGGTGACACTCGCCACGGCGCTGAGTCAGATTATGCGCACGCCCAAGCCGGCACCGCCCGAGGTGCAGCTCTATGGCATCGACCTGCCCCGACTCTACCAGATTATCAGCAGCGTGACTGACAACGGCTATGTGTCGCCACAGACCGTGCGCGACATCCTGTCGTGTGCCGGTGTGCCGCTGGTGCCCGAAATGGTGAGCACCAAGAAGGAGGAACTGATTGCCTTTGCCAGCAGCGTGGGCTATCCCGTGGTGGCCAAGGTGGTGGGACCTATCCATAAGAGCGATGTGGGCGGGGTGGCCCTGAACATCCGTACACCCGAACACCTGGCACTGGAGTTTGACCGCATGATGAAGATCAAGGATGCCACAGGCGTGATGGTGCAGAAGATGATGAAGGGCACCGAGCTGTTCATAGGCGCCAAATACGAGAACCGGTTCGGCCATGTGATTCTCTGCGGCCTGGGCGGCATCTTTGTTGAGGTGCTGAAGGATGTATCGAGCGGACTGGCGCCCTTGAGCTACGACGAGGCCTACTCGATGATACACTCGCTGAAGGGCTATAAGATCCTGAAAGGCACCCGCGGACAGAAGGGCATCAACGAGCAGAAGTTTGCCGAGATCATTGTGCGGCTCTCTACCCTGCTGCGTTTCGCCATTGAGATCAAGGAGATGGATATCAACCCCCTGCTGGCCGACGAGAACGACGTGGTGGCTGTGGATGCACGCATACTGATAGAGAAATGAGAACAGCGATTGTAGGCGGCGGGGCAGCGGGATTCTTTCTGGCTATCAACCTGAAGGAGATGTGCCCGCAGATGGAGGTAACCATCTTTGAGAAAGCGAAGAAAGTGCTGGCCAAGGTAGAGGTGTCGGGGGGCGGCAGGTGTAACTGCACCAACTCGTTTGAGGGGGTGACCGACCTGCAACAGGTGTACCCCCGTGGGCACCGGCTGCTGAAACGGCTCTTCAAGACGTTTGACTACCACGATGCCTACCAGTGGTTTGAGGACCATGGGGTGCGACTGGTGACGCAGGACGACCACTGTGTGTTTCCTGCCTCGCAGGATGCGCACACCATCATCAACCTGTTTCTGGCCGAGGCACGCAGAATGGGGATTGAGGTGCGCACCCAGTGCCGGATAGAGACTCTGGAGGCGCTGAAGGACTACGACTTCATAGCCCTGACCACCGGTGGCGGCACAGCAGCACTGGCAGGCATACCGACCACAGAGCCCGTGCCCTCGCTCTTCACCTTCAGCATTGCCGACGAGGCGCTGCACGCCCTGATGGGCACGGTGGTGGAAGATGCCACCGCCTGGATTCCCGGCACAAAACTGAAAGCCACAGGGCCGCTGCTCATCACCCACTGGGGCATGAGCGGACCTGCCATCCTGAAGCTGAGCAGCCATGCGGCCCGCGAGCTGCACGACCACCACTACCAGATGCCGCTGGCCGTGAACTGGACCGGGCTCAAAGAGCCGGAGATACAACAGGCGCTGCGCGACATCATGGCGCAGCACCCCCAGAAACAGATAGCCACCATACGCCCACTGGGCCTGCCCAGCCGACTGTGGGAATACCTGGTACAGAAAACCCTGGGCGAGCGCGCACAGAACCGCTGGCAGAACCTGAACCAGAAGGAGCTGAACCGACTGACCAATGCCCTGTGCAACGACCAGTACCAGATAGCGGGGCGCGCCGCCTTCAAGGATGAGTTTGTGACCTGTGGCGGCATCAGCCTCGATGCCATCAACCCCAATACCCTACAAGCAAAAGCACTCCCCCAGCTGTACTTTGCTGGAGAAGTGCTCGATATTGACGGAGTGACCGGCGGATTTAACTTTCAAGCCGCCTGGACCACCGCCTATGTTGTTTCCATGGCTATTAATCAACAAGCTTGTTGTAGTCGCTCTCCTTCTGAGGAATAGTCCATGTCCAGGCATTGCCATCCTCAGGCAGGATGGTGATGTCGAACACACCCTTCATGAAGCTACCACCCTGCTCACGGTTCTTACGAACGATGGGCTCGCCCCAGCGTTTGTAGTCGAACCAGTCGTTACCCTCGGCAAAGAGGTCGAAACGACGGTAGAGCTTGATCTCTGTCATGAGGTCGGCACCGGTATTGGTGCTCTTGGTGTAAGCCTCATCGTAGGGTTTCACGGCCTCGAACAGCAGCTGCTGTGCCTCAGCCTCCTTACCCAGGTGCATATCAGCCTCAGCCTCGGTATAGAGCATCTCAGCGGCACGGATGATGGGGAATGAGCCACCACCAGGATAGAAATCAACCAGGAACTTGAACTGCATGTAAGCATAGATGGTAGAAGTGAGTTTGCCCGTCTGGTCGAAATAGAGGCGATCCTTGTAATCGGCCTTGGCACGCTCGTAGAGCGACTTGGTGCTGCGACCAGCGTCGTTACACTCAGCATACTCAGCAGCGGTAGGTACCAGATAGAGCTGGCGGCGCACGTCGCTCTCAGGAATCTGGTCGATGAGTTCCTTGCTGATGGCCACAGGATAGTTGCGGCAGATGCTGGTGCTACTGTTAGCACCGATATAAGCAAAGAAGCTATAGTAAGAGATGTTCTGCTGCTCGTCCTCGTACACACCCCAGATCCACTCGTCGTTAGGTGTGTGGAAACCATCCTGATACTCAGCAGGTGTCATCAACTGATGACCCTGGCGCGCCAGAGCGGCATACTGGGCAGCGGTCTGCCAGTCCTCACGATTGAGGGCTGCCTTGGCATAGATGGCATAAGCCACATCGAGACCAGGCTGATAGAACGCCTCGCGCTCACGACCGCTCTGCTGATACAGGGCGATAGCATCGTCGAGATCCTTGTAGATCTGGGCGTAGGTCTCGGCCTGGGTGGCCAGCTTCTGTTCGCCCAGGCTCTCATCGGTGCGCAGGATGATACCAGTGGTGTTACCCTGGTGGTCGCTCCAACGGTTGGTGTAGAGCTGTGCCAGACGGAAGAACGAATAGGCACGGAAGGTGAGGGCCTGTGCCTTGAGGAACTGCTTGTCGGTCGTCTCACCCTCGGCTGCGTCGATGTGGTTGATGATGGCATTGGCATTGCTCACCAACTTATAATAATAAAACCAAGGATAATAATCGTATTCCGAGGTAGGACGCAGGTGATAGCTAGAGTTATACACATTCTGATAACCGCTATGGTAGCTCTTCTGGGCGTCGTTGCCAGTGAAGGTGCCATACCAGTTCAGAATGGTGCCCTCGCCATTGCAGCCCTGCTTGCCTATATACTGAGTAGTCATGGCCTTGCAGATGCCGTTGAGGGCCATCTCGGCATTCTTGGTGTTGCTGAGCACGGTGGGGGTTCCCATCTCCGACTCAGGCGCTGTGTCGAGGAAATCGCTGCTGCAACCAGCAAGGCTCAGCGTGGCGATACCTATTAATATATATTTCTTCATAAACTTTTCTCTAAACATTAAACACTAAACACGCATCACTTAAAACTTGATATTCACACCTGCTGAGAAGATGCGAGGTGTAACGAAGGTGGCACTCTGGGTGCCGGCAAAGTTCTGCTGGGGGTTCATACCCTTACGGGCTGTGAGGGTGAAGAGGTTCTCGCAGGTGAGCGATACCATCACATTCTCGATACCAGCCTTGCGCACCAGGTCCTTAGGCAACTGGTAGCCCAGGTTGATATTCTTCAGGATGAGGTAGCTGGCGCTGGTGAGCCAACGTGAAGAGGTGGCATTGAGGTCGGCCTCCAAGCCACTGGCGAGTGCAGGCGCGTCGCTCAGCACGGGCACACCGTGACGGTTGATGGCATCATCGGCTGTGGCCTGCTCAGCTGTCCAGCCCTTGAGCACATCCTTGTGCAGCGAGGTGGGGGTGCTCTGTGAGTTCATCAGACCCTGGTAGTTGCTGTCCATCACCTTGCCACCCAGCTGATAGGTGAACAGGGTGTAGAGCGAGAAGGCCTTGTACTTGGCGCTGAAGTTGAAGCTACCATAGGCGGTAGGCATGGCTGAGCCATGGAACTCGCGCTTACCATAGGTGGTGAGATAGCTATAAGGCACGCCATCGATAACCACCACGGCGTTACGGGCAGAACCGGTGAGCTCGGTACCCTTGGGGTTACCATAGGTCACGTCGCCATCGGTAAAGAAGTACTCGTCGTCGTTGAACTTATAGAGTGAGTAGCCATTCTTGGTGTTGATACCCTCCCAGGTGTAGGTATAGAACTGATAACGGTCCCTGCCCTCCACAATCTTCTTGGTACCATCGATGATACCATCGCGGTTCTGCTCGGGCAGCTTCACCACCTTGTTCTTCTCGAAGGTGATGCTGGCACCCACGTTGATGGTCCACTCCTTGGTCTTGTACACATCCATATCGGCCGAGATCTCGACACCATGGTTAGAGATGGTACCCAGGTTCATGGTGGTTACCGACTGAGGCACTTTGGTATCAGTAGCGCCGGCAGAGAGGGGGTTATAGACATTGAAGATGAGGTCCTTGTTGCGACGGTCGAAGTACTCCACGTCGAAGTTGAGCTTATTGAACAGACGACCCTCGACGGCCACGCCCCATGACTGACCGGTTTCCCACTTCAGATCCTCGTTAGGCAGCTGAGAGATAAAGTAGGCACCCTTGCCGGCATGCACATCCTGCTGATACAGGGCCATGTAGCCATAGAGGCCAGAGCCGGAGTCGTTACCCACCTCACCATAGTCGGCACGCAGCTTCAGGTAGTTCACAAAGTCGTACTGCTTCATCCATTTCTCGTTAGAGATAACCCAGCTGGCACCTGTGCTCCAGAAGTTACCCCAACGGGCATGCTTAGCGAAGCGCGACGAGCCATCGCGACGGAACGAGAACTCGATGTTGTAACGGCTGTCGTAGCCATAACGCACACGACCCAGGTAAGACTCGAGGGCGTAGTTGTCGTTGTAGTCGTAGAGCTGTGCGAACTGGGTGAAGTTGAGCAGATTGGTGAGACTGGGCACAATCTCAGAATCCTTACCACCCATCATGTAGTTGCGTGTGAGCTTGTAGCTCTCGTGGCCCAGCAGGGCATCGACAGAATGGATGCCATACTCCTGGCGCCAGTGCAGCTGCTGCTGGAAGGTGTAGTTCTTCTGACGGATGTCAGTGCGACGCATACGACCATTGTTGGCCTTACCGTCACCAATCACAGCCGAGTAGTACTTGTTCTCCGAGTCGTTGCTCAGGTTCAGGTTACCCTTCAGCATGAAGGTGAAGTTGTAAGGCAGGATGATATTGGCGTAGGCAATACTGTTAACGGTATTGCGGATAATCTTATCGGTATTCAACTGGTTCTCCCAGATGATGTGACGATCGGCATACTGGTTGCGGGTGTGAACCACCTGACCATCGGTATCGATATAAGAGCCGCTGTCGTAGATCTTCTGACCCATGCCATCGAGATAATACTCACCGGTCATGATGTTGTGGGCATGAACGGGATACACGGGCGACACCTTGCGACAGAAGTTGAAGGGGTTGGTATTGGCCGTACCTGTGCCATAGCCAGCCTTGAAGTTCTGGTGTGTGGCATTGAGGTTGACACCCACCTTGAGCCAGGTGGCTGGCTGGATGTTGGCCGACAAACGGGCTGACAGACGGTCGAAACCAGAGGTCTTCAGGTAGCCCTGCTCGTCGAGGTAGCCTAATGATACCAGGTAGTCAGACTTCTCGGTAGCGCCATTGGCGTTGAAGTTATACTCCTGACGGTAGCCATTGTGGATGGCCTGCTTGTACCAGTCGAGGTCCTCGCCATAGGTGCCCTTGATACGGGCGTCGCTCACCAGCTTGCCATCGGCAGTGAAGAGCGCATCGTCGGCCTTGTCGAAGATGTTCAGGAACACACGGTCGGCAATGAGGTGCTGACTGGCATAGGCACCAGCGGCAGCAGCGTCGTCACCAGCAGCCATGCGGTTGTTCTTCAGGTTGAGCCACTGAGCCTCCATCCACTGACGGGCGCCCAGACGGTCGTACTCGGGGATACCACGTGAGTAGGTACCCTGCTTCACGTCGAAGGTCACATTCATCTTGCCCTGCTTACCCTTCTTGGTGGTAATCAGGATCACACCGTTTGAGGCACGGTTACCATACAGGGCGGCAGAGGCCGCATCCTTGAGCACCGACATCGACTCGATGTCCTGTGGGTTCAGGTCGCTGATGCTGCCGCTATAGGGCACACCATCGAGAATATAAAGGGGCGCTGATGAGCCGTTGACGGTTCCCACGCCACGGATACGGATCTGAGGGTCCTCGCCAGGGGCACCAACGGTGCTGTTCACCTGTACACCAGTAACGCTACCCTCGAGGGCAGAGGCTACCGAAGAGGTGGGGCGCATCTCGATGGCATCGCTCTTCACCTCCTGGATGGAACCGGTGAGCGAGGTCTTCTTCTGCGTACCATAGGCTACGACCACCACCTCGTCGAGGGTGTGCTCATCGCTACGCAGCTGAATCTTAAGTGTTTTTGAACTGACTGCCACCTCGAGGGGCTCCATGCCCACATAGGTGATACGCAGTGTCTTCACGCCCTCGGGTACATCGAGGCTGAAGTTACCATCATAATCGGTAATGGTACCAATGCCCGCCTGGCCTACCACCTGAATGGTGGCACCAATGATGGGCTCGTTATCCTCAAAACTGACAACCGTACCAGTAACCTTTGTTTGAGCCAAGGCAGCACCCACGCTTAGGAGCAGCCCAGCAAACAGCATACTGAGTTTTTTCATTTAATTTTTGTTGTTATAATATAAATACTAGTAAATACTTAAACGAACTAATTCTATCTACGAATCCTATTAAATTATTCTCTTTTTCCTTTTTATTTCTGAAATGGGCTGCAAAGTTAAGGATTTTTTCGATATCTTCCAAATTATTACAAAAAAATATGCACTTTATTTACACAAAACACATAACAAAAGGAGGATATACACTAGGTATACCCTCCTAAATGATAGGTTTAACGAACAATTAGTGTTCGCTCTTGTCGATGCCAGCACCGATGGCCTTATTGTAGTCGGTCTCACGGTTTGGCAACATCCAGGTCCATCTATTCTCAGCATCGGGCTGAATGGTCTTGGCAAATGTAGAGTGGAAGCTGCCACCCTTGCTCAAAGCCTTACGACTGATGGGGAGTCCCCAACGCTTATAGTCGAACCAATCGAAGCCCTCACCCCAGAGATCAAAACGACGATACAGGCGAACCTCAGTGAGCAGGTCGTCACCAGTCTTAGTGGTCTTGGTCAGCTCTGGGTCGCGCTGGGCGTTCACCTCGTACAGAAGCTGCTGAGCCTCAGCATCCTTACCCAGATGGCAGTCGGCCTCAGCCTCGATATAATACATCTCAGCAGCACGAATCAACGAGAACGAGCCACCACCAGGCATAAAGTCGGCAAGGAACTTGAACTGCATGTAGGCATACACATACGAGGTGCTATAGAGCTTGTCGGCATAGTCTTTAAAGGCACGGGTGCGCAGGGTCTTGGTGCTACGACCAGCAGAGTTTAACTCGGCCAGTTCCTTTGCTGAAGGAATCAGGTAGAGGTCGCGTCGAACGTCGCTCTCAGGAATCTGATCGATGAGTTCACGACTGATGGCACAGGGGTACTGACGACAAACGCTAGCGCTAGAATTAGAGCCCTGATAAGCAAAGAAGCTATAATAGTGCAAGGTCTGATCCTCTGCCTCATAAACACCCCAGATCCACTCGTTGTTAGGCGTATGCATACCATCCATATACTGCTCGTTGCTCATCAATGGATGTCCCTGACGAGCCAGAGCGGCATACTTGGCAGCATTGGCCCAGTCCTCACGATTCTGAGCAGCACGAGCATAAACAGCATAGGCCACATTCAGATTGGGCTTGAAGAACTCCTTAGTTGGACGATCCTTACCACTCTTCTGGTAGAGGGCGATGGCCTCGTCGAGGTCCTTATAGATTTGCTGATAGCTCTCGCCTAATGTTGACAAAGGCATGTCGCCCTTGCTCTCGTCTATGCGCAGCACGATACCATCTGTGGCACCATTATTGCTGTCGCTCCAACGATAGCTATACAACTGTACCAGCTGTGAGAAAGCATAGGCACGGATGGTGAGCGCCTGGGCTTTGATGAAGGCACGCTCGCGAGCGGTGAGTTCAGCATCACCCTTATTGCTACCCTCTGCATTGTCGATATGGCAGATAACCACATTGGCATTACCAATCAGCTTGTAATAGTAGAACCAGGGATAATACAGATACTGTGAGGTTTTGTTGGCATGATAAGTGCCATTGATAACTGACGACCAACCAGTAAGAGCACACTTCTGGAAGTCATTACCAGGATAGTTGCCATACCAAGTCTTGATGGTACCTTCACCGTTCATACCCTGTGTTCCAAGATACTGGTGACTCATCAGTCGGCATATACCATTGATAACATGCTCGGCATTCATCACCGACTCGACTGTAGAGGGAGTAGATACCTCAGATTGGGGCTCGGTCTCTAAATAGTCGCTGCTACATGAAGCAAACCCCATCATAGCGGCTGCGCCTATGACATATATAAACTTTTTCATAACTTGAATATCAAAATAATTAGAATTTAACGTTGACACCTACTGAGAACACACGTGGAGTAACCAGATAGTTATACTGGGTACCGTTGAACGACTGTTGAGGGTTCATACCCAGACGCTTAGTAGTGGTAAATACATTCTCGCAGCTAGCAGTCAGACAGATATTATCCATATCCACCTTGCGCACCCACTCCTTAGGCAACTGATAGGTGAGCGTGAGATTCTTCAGAACCAGATAGCTGGCACTTGTCAACCAGCGTGAAGAGGTGGTGTTGTTATAAGTGCTCAGATTGCGGTCGATAACAGGGGTACCACTGGGGTTCAAGGTGTGAGCCTCGGTAGCATCACTCGTAGTCCACGATGCAAGGATATCCTTATGAAGTGCTGAAGGCGCTGTGCTGGTTGACATCAAGCCCTGGTAAACATAATCGATCACCTTGCCACCCAACTGGTAGGTAAAGATGGCATTGAGACTTAACGACTTCCAGCTGACGTTAGCACCAAAGCTGCCAAACACATCAGGAAGGGCAGAGCCATGGAACTCTTTCTTACCATAAGTAGTGGCACGATAGGTGTAAGGAACGCCATCGATAACAGTCACGTAGTTGAGGTTGGTGCCAGAAATCTTTGAACCCTTTTCGCTGTTACCATAAACAACACCATCGCTCTCGAAATAGTAGTTATCGCCGTCGAAGGCATAGAGGCTATTACCATTATAGGTATCCACACCCTTCCAGGTGTAGGTATAGAACTGATAACGGTCCTTGCCCTCCACAATCTTATGGATACCACTCACGATGCCATCCTTATTCTGCTCAGGCAGCTTCACCACCTTGTTCTTCTGGAATGTTGCACTGGCACTCAGGTTAATCTTCCAATCCTTGTTCTTGAACACGTCCATATCAGCCGACAGCTCCCAACCATGATTGGAGATAACACCCAAGTTACGTGTGGTAGTAGAAACAGCTGAAGAGGTAGAAGTAGCACCTGCTGACAGGGGGTGATAAACATCGAAGATCAGATCTTTGTTGCGACGATTGAAGTAATCAATGTTCACATTGAGTTTCTTAAAGAGTCGCAGTTCCAGGCCAACACCCCATGACTGACCTGTTTCCCAGATCAAATCCTCGTTGGGGAACTGACTGATAAAGTAACCACCATGGTTTGCATTCTGTGTGAGTTCACTCAGTGCCAGCGATGCATAATAGCCAGCACCTGCATCGTTGGCCACCTCACCATAGTCGGCACGCAGCTTCAGATAGTCAACCCAGTCGTACTTCTTCATGAACTGCTCGTTAGACACTACCCAGTTGGCACCTACGCTCCAGAAGTTACCCCAACGGGCCTTCTTGGCAAAACGTGATGAACCATCACGACGGAAAGAAACCTCACCATTGTAACGGTTGTCGTAGCCATAGCGCACACGTCCCAGATACGACTCTGTGCGATAGTTGTCATCATAGCCGTCAAGACTGGTAATGCTGTTGAAGTTGGCCAACTGCTCCATTCCAGCAGAGGTCTCATCTGTCTTAAAGCCATACAAGTAGTTTCTACTCCAGGCATAGTTCTCATGACCAAGCAGTGCATCAAGAGAGTGCACACCAAACTCGTGGCTCCAATGCAGCTGCTGATGGAAGCTGTAGTCCTTATAGCGGTAGTTGACACGCTTAGAACGACCTGCATTTCCCTTACCGTCACCAATCACAGCACTATTGTAAGTACTATTAAACGACTGGCGCAGGTTCACACTACCCTTCAGTGTGAAGGTGATATTGTAAGGCAGAATGAAATCAGCGAAGGTGATAGCGTTCATTGTGTTACGAACGGTCTTATCAGAGTTCAGTTCATTCTCCCACATCACATGACGGTCCACATACTGGTTACGGGTGCTGATCTCATTGCCATTGGCATCAGTATAGTAACCAGGATCGTACTGCAGACGGCCATTGAGGTCATACATATAGTTACCTGTTGTCACATCATGCAGATGGACAGGATAGATGGGCGAGATATTACGCGCATACATGAACACATTGGTATAGCCACTATCGCTGTCACCATTGGTATTCTTAAAGTTCTGGTGAGTACCCGACAGGTTAACACCATCTTTCAACCACTTTTTGGGTTGTAAATTC
>JAEEGF010695706.1_pt1 | contig 12265 bp, 9 predicted proteins | sample 9134171 | NCBI WGS metagenome assembly JAEEGF01 (sample SAMN16246542, study PRJNA631951) | gut metagenome | biome: gut microbiome; feature: rumen; material: AP-attached | host: Bos | place: Iran: Karaj | collected 2018-10 | reverse complement strand
CATGCTGTGTGTAGTTTGAAGGAACAGTTATTGTGAAATCAAATCCGTTAGGATATCCTGCCTCTGCAAGGAGCTCCTTCGCCTTCTCGATATCCCGGTTGTAGGTATCGTTAAGTGATGCATCAAAGTATTTTCCGAATGAAGGGAACATACTACTTCCAATCTCAGTTCCCTTACCATCTGATACAAAGTCCATGATGGTCTGAGGATCGATTGCGTAGCAAAGGGCCTGACGTACCTGTTCGTTATCAAAAGGCGCCTCTGCGTTATTCAGGTAAAGAGCCTGAACAAGGTTCATTGTTCCTTCATAAACATCAAACTTGTCTGAAAGCTGAGACATCTGAGCTGATGTTACGCGGGCATACATATCAATTGATCCACCCTCAAGATCCATAACAACTGAATCAGGGTTAGCTTCAATCTTAAGTGTTACGTCTGTGATGTATGCAGGCTCGCCCCAATACTCATCAAACTTTGTAAGTATTACGTTTTCCTGAGGTGAACGTGATACAAACTTGTAAGGGCCTGTTCCGATGGGGTTACCCTCGGGATCCTCGTTGGAAGCAGGGATAATAGCTACTGTCATGTATGCCAAGAACTCTGTGTTTGCTTCCTTAAGTGTCATTACAATTGTGGAGTCATCCTGGATCTCGACTTTATCAATATTAGAAAAAGCCGATATCAACGGATCTGTTCCATCGGTACCGGCATTACGCTCTATAGAATATTTAACATCCTCTGCCGTAACCGTGCTTCCATCATGGAACTTTACTCCATCTCTGAGTGTGAAGGTATAAGTCATTCCATCTTCAGAAATTGTATACTCACTGGCTATAGCAGGCTGAAGATTACCATCCTGATCAGGCTTTACAAGTCCCTCGTATACGTTAAACAGTACCTCTCTGGTTCCCGCCGATTTTGCAATGTGCGGATCCATACTGTCAATATCCTGAGGGATACCTACGGTAATCTTAGAAAGATCATCTGCTCCTGCGGTGTTATCAGCGCTCTCCGTTTTACTGTCCGTAGTAGAACTAGCTGTCTCGGTCGCATTAGTTACATCCGGGGTAGACTCCTCTGCCTTTTTACTTGAGCATCCACTCAATGTAAGAGTCAGTGTCGTTAACACAACTAAAAGAGATGAAAGGCTTCTCCTTCCAATACTTTTCTTTATCATGTTACAATCCTTCTTTCTTTATTTAGTTTTTATCCTATAAAACTATACGGAAAGAAGTCTGATATGTCAACAAAGCATTACTCTTTTTTCAGCAAAGGTGTATTTTTATCTGTGGCGTCAGTAATGACTCCCTCTTCTTCCTTCTCAAGGACGATCTTAAGCTCATCCATGAAGGTATTAACATCCTTGAACTCGCGATAAACAGAAGCGAATCTAACATAAGCTACCGGATCAAGATTCTTCATCTTCTCCATGCAAAGCTCACCGATAATTCTGCTGGGAATCTCCTTCTGCTCAAGATTGAAAACCTCTGTCTCCACAGCGTCAACGATAGCGGTAATCTGTTCTGCGCTTACAGGTCTCTTATGGCATGCTCTGAGCACACCTGCTTCAATCTTCGCACGATTATAGGGTTCACGATTGTTATCCTTCTTGATAACAATAAGCGGAATAGTCTCAACCTTCTCATAGGTTGTGAATCTCTTACCGCAGGAATCGCAAACACGTCTGCGTCTGATGGATGTGTTTTCATCCGCAGGTCTTGAGTCAATTACACGAGTGTTGTCTTTACCGCAAAAAGGACACTTCATAGCATTAACCTTTCTGTGCATCTTGCACATCTAAAATCAATATTTGGGGTATAAATTCTAAACTCACACAAGTTATTGTAACATCTATAATCGCAATTTTCTATATAAAAATTGCAAAATCGCGCATAAAATTCACAAAAAGCGCGCAAAAAAGAGCAGTTGCTAAGCAACTGCTCGTAAAATCGTTAATTTTTATTTCTTCTGTAAGAAATCCGGAATCTTAAGGCTCTTAGCTTCTACAGAGCTTCTTACTTCAGGAGTACGGTTAAGTCCTGATGCAGGTCTTGTAGGCTGCTGTACGCCAACAGGTCTCTGTGTCTGTGCTGACTGAACCGGACGAAGTGTATCGATAGTCGGCTCAGGAGCGATCTGCTGAACCTGAGGCTGTACCTGCGGCTGAACCTGTGCCTGCTGAGTTGCTGCACTGGGTGCAACAGGAGCGGCTGTAGGCTGCTGAGGTGCTGCTACGGGCTTTGCAGCAGGTCTTGCCGGCATAACGTTTGCCTTGTCATCGATACCTGTAGCAATAACTGTGATGTTACATGTATCAGACATTGACTCGTCATACATAGCACCGAAGATGATATTAACATCATCGCCTGCAAGATTTCTAATATAGTCAGATGCGGTTGAAGCGTCCATAAGTGTGATATCACCGGAAACATTGATGATAACATTGGAAGCTCCATCGATCTTTGTCTCAAGAAGAGGAGACTCAACTGCCATCTTAACTGCGTCTGCAGCTTTGTCATCACCCTTACCGGATCCGATACCGATATGAGCGATTCCCTTATCCTTCATTACTGTCTGTACGTCAGCAAAGTCGAGGTTGATTACTGCCGGTACATTGATAAGGTCTGTGATACCCTGTACTGCCTGCTGAAGAACTTCGTCAGCCTTCTTAAGTGCATCGGGCATTGTTGTACGTCTGTCAACAATCTGTAAAAGCTTATCGTTAGGAATAACGATAAGAGTATCTACATTGTTCTTAATTGTGTTGATACCTGAGAGTGCATTCTGCATACGAACACGAGCTTCGAAAGCGAAAGGCTTTGTAACAACGCCTACCGTAAGAATACCCATATCCTTAGCTATGCTCGCAACAACAGGAGCTGCACCTGTACCGGTACCGCCACCCATTCCGCAGGTAACAAAGACCATGTCAGCGCCCTTGAGTGCTTCGGTAATCTCTTCCTTGCTCTCCTCTGCGGCCTTCTGACCGATTTCTGGCTTAGCGCCAGCTCCAAGACCCTTGGTCAGCTTCTCGCCGATCTGCAAAAGCTTGGGTGCCTTGCAAAGCTGCAAAGCCTGCTTATCCGTATTAATTCCGATGAATTCAACACCGGAAATATTTTCTTCTACCATTCTATTTACAGCGTTATTTCCTGCGCCACCAACCCCAACAACGATAATCTTGGCACCGGATTCAGCCTCATTTGACTTAAGTTCAAGCAAGATAGTGCTCCTCCTTCATAACCTAAAACTCCTACAAGCCATTTTATAATTATTTTATACAATTTACAACCTTGAAAATTAATTTTTTTCTTCAAATGTTATATTCTGAGTATTCTCATCATATTCTGACATTTCAAGGATGCCGCTTTTTCCCTGGAGTTCCGGCAAAATGTATTGTAATTGTATCACTTTTTCATCTATGTTGTCATTAGTTCCGAGACTAACTTCTACATTTTCGAAATAAACATAAAGGTGATAATCGCTGTCAAAGAAGATTTTATCTGCATTCAGGTCATATTTATTAAGTAATTGTGTAATATCAAGAATTTCAGCAAAGACCTCTTCATTTTCAACGGGAAGCTTCTCATGAAGAACTATATAGTCAAAGCTCAGTCCAAGTACAAGCGGAACATCATCGGAAGGGGCCTTCGAGGTCTCAACCACGTATCCGTTTCTGTCAAAGTAGATATATCTGTCCAGGTACTTAACGTAGCCGGCTACTGCCTTTTCATAGACATTTATCCTGACCGTATCAGGTGCAAGGACCTCTACGTCCATCTTCTCGATAAAGGGAATACCTGTTATGTCCTTGTTTTTATACTTCATGGACAGATAAATCGAATTCTTGCTGAGGTTATCCGTCATTATCATGTTCATGATCTCTTCGTCCGTGTAGTGGATATTACCCTCGACATAGACATTTGTTATCGTGTAGGTCTTGGAGACATGCAAAAAAGCCGAGAATAATCCGATAAGGATCACAATCAGCACAGCGCCTATTATAAAAAGGCTTTTATGAAGAAAAAACAGCTCCCCGAAGGACATTCGAGGAGTCTGTACCTTTCTTTTTTTTAATCTTCTGCGCTTCTTAGCCATTTATCCTAACCTTCAGACTTCAATATGCCTTGCGACGTTGAATACAATTCCAATCTCCGTAAGGAGGAAAAGCACAGCGGTTCCGCCATAGCTTATGAAGGGGAGTGTGATTCCCGTGTTGGGAATTGTATTGGTTACAACTGCGATATTAAGAATAACCTGAATTGAGATGTGGGCCATAACTCCGATAACAAGAAGTGCGCCGTACATATCAGGTGCGTTCTGGGCAATAATCATCATTCTGTAGATGAGAACGATGAACATAAGCATTACAGCGATAGCTCCGACGATACCAAGCTCTTCGCAGATAATCGAAAAGATCATATCGTTCTGAGCCTCGGGAATAAATCCAAGCTTCTGCACACTTTCACCAAGTCCCTTGCCGAATAATCCGCCGGAACCGATGGCATAAAGTGACTGCAGGGTCTGATATCCCTTGTCGTTTACGTATGCTTCAGGATCAAGCCAAGCAAGGATACGGGCAAAACGGAAGTTCAGCTCGCTGTGATAGCCGGCCTTTACAACCAATGCAACAACTCCTGCCGCTCCTGCCGCTGCAAATGCAACCAGGGCTATAAACCTCCTGTATCCGGGTGTTGCAACAAAAAGCATAAGAAATGCGATTCCGAAAATAATAACCGCAGAACTAAGGTTACTTGTTATCTTCCAAACCAGAACACAAACCGGAAGCGGTACTGCCAGTACAACCCAGAAGGCCTTGGGATTGGTGATGTTTTTACTAAGCTTACTGATAAATGTCGCAAGCACGATGATCATCGCAAGCTTAGCTGCCTCTGCAGGCTGAATTGAAACGCCACCGATTTTTATCCATCTGGACGCCTTGTTGATTGTCATACCCATAGGTGTCTTAACGAGAAGCACCAGAACTATGGACAGCACATACGCCAGTGTCGCCATCTTTTTATATAAGTGATATGGAATCCTTGAAACGACTACCATAAGCCCTACTCCAAGAGCTGTTGGCAGCATCTGATGTTTTAAATAATAAGCCGAATCTCCCCATTTGAGTCTTCCATCATATGAACTTGTAGAATATAGCATTACAAGGCCAAAGACCAGTAAAAAGAGCACCACAAACATCATGCTGTAGTCAACATAGACCTCTTTCTTTGCCTTTTTCTTTGGCACCTCGCGGCTCATACCACGGGCAGCATACCCTCCTGCCCTCGCCGTACCGGCCATTCTTGCCATTCCTGCAGCCTCCATACTAAATCCCCCTTACAGACTGTTTACATAGTCCTTAAACTCTTTCCCTCTAACTTCATAGCTGGGAAACATGTCCCAGCTTGCGCAGGCAGGTGATAAAAGAACCGCCTCACCTGAAACTGCATTATCACTACAGAACCTGAGCGCATCCGCGTAGGTCTCCATAAATACATAGTCATGGAAGCCATGCTTATCAGCACATTCTGCAATCTTTTCCTTGGTAACTCCGATGAGTACAAGCTTTTTAACCTTGCCGTCAAAGGCCTCTATCCACTCATCATATTCACTGCCCTTGTCATATCCACCACCGATGAGATATGTGGGCTTGCACATAGCCTTGATGCCCTGGATAGCAGCATCAGGGTTGGTGCCCTTTGAGTCATTGTAATAATCAACCCCGTTCTTGGTTGCAACAAACTCGATTCTGTGCTCAACAGCCTTGAATGAGCGCACTACGCCAAGAATAGTATCAAGGGGTATATTCATAGCCATGCCCATGGCAATTGCTGCCATGACGTTTTCATAGTTACAGGTTCCCACCAGGTTCATCTCATGAACGTTCATGATCTTTGCAGAGCTGCCGTTTTCTGCGAGCATTATGTCCTCGCCCTCAAGATAGAAGCCATTTTCAAGCTTCTCCTTTGATGAAAACAGAACAACCTTAGCAGGGCATCTTCCCGCAAAGTCTCTGGTGTATTCGTTATCATAATTAAGAACGCAGGTGTCGTCCTTAGTCTGATTGTTTGTAATGTTCTCCTTCATGGCTGCGTAGCATTCCATGGTGTGATGTCTGTTCAGATGATCAGGTGTAATGTTCAGTATAGCAGATACCTTCGCATGGAAGTTCTCAACCGCCTCAAGCTGGAAGCTGCTGATCTCGCCAATAGATACCGTGTCATCTGTCATCTCAAGAGCTCTCTCAGCATAGGAATAGCCTATGTTTCCAACAACATAGGTTGATGAAAAATGAGCTGCCATGATCTCCCCCACAAGTGTAGTTGTGGTGGTCTTACCGTTAGTTCCTGTAATAGCTACAAGCTGTCCCTTTGCAAAATTGAACGCAAGCTCTATCTCACTCCAGATAGAAAGTCCAGCATCCTTAAGGCGCATGATAAGAGGTGAATCCAGGGGAACAGCGGGGCTTGGTACCACAAGCACCAGTTCCTTTATCACATCATCAGGAAGCTCTCCAATTATGATCTTAGGCTCTGCGCCTTCATAATCACCGAGCTTTTCCTTAACTGCGCTTTCAGTAACCTTTGTGTTTTCATCAAAGATAACAGGCACTGCTCCAACTTTTCCAAGGAGTCTTGCGCTGCCTATTCCGGAAATACCGGTTCCTATTACAAGTACTTTTTTACCGATTATATCTTTTGCTAACATAATATTCCTTTTGTCCTTCTACAGCTCTTTTCGTAAAGAGCCCTTGTCTTTACCTTAATCTTCAACAGTTGGCGGATCATAGTCAGGAAGTCCCTCTCCGCCTATTGAATGGCCGTCCTCAGGATTTATGAGATCGCCTGTTTCCGGGTCAATATAATAACCCGTTTTCTCGTCTATTTCAAATGACTTCCATATAGGCTCGCCATTCTCATCAAGATTACCGGGAAGCTCATCCTCCGGGATTTTCTCCCAGATTCCGTCTCCCTCTTCGCCTTCTTCATCGGCATTACCATCTGTTACACCCTCGGTGTTCTCCTGCATTATGGGATTACCATCCTCATCAAGGACAGGGTTGCCGTCCTCATCAAGAAGAGGTGTGCCCTCACCGGTGTCTATAGGATTGCCGTCCGCATCCACAGTAGCCTCAGACTTCTGAGCAGCTGACATCATGATCTCTTTTTCTCTGAGCTCATCAAGCTCTGCCTGCTCTTCTTCTGTTACAGGCTCTGTCATCGGGATGTTGAGGTAAGGAAGTGCCTCTGTGAGGACCTTTCTTACGATTCTAGTAGCAAACTTCGCATCAGCCTGATCCATTGCATTAGGCCTGTCAACAACGACATAGATTGCAATCTGCGGGTTATCAGCGGGAGCGTAACCCATGAAGGATACTACGTACTGGCGGTTCTTACGCGGAATAGTCTCGGCTGTTCCTGTCTTACCACCGATCATGTAGCCTGCAGGTCTTGCAGTTTTACCTGTACCCTCTTCACCTGATACAACCTTGTTACAATACTGGATGATCTTCTGTGAAGTTGATTCTGAAATAGTCTGTCTTAAAACTCTGGGCTCAATACTCTTGATTGTAGCGCCTGAGGAATTAAGTATCTTACGAACAACATGGGGCTCATAGTACTTTCCGCCATTTACCAGTGAGCTGAACGCTGTGATCATCTCGATCATGTCAACGTTAAAGCCCTGACCGAAGGTACCGGTCGCAAGCTCTGAGGATCCCATGTCCTGAGCGGCATAGGTAAGTCCCTCTGTTCTTGCTTCACCTGCAAGGTCAACGTTGGTCTTAAGGCCAAATCCAAAGGTCCTCTGGAACTTTGCAAAGGTATCAGCACCGATAACCTGACCGATTTTCATCATCGCAACGTTACAGGATATCTCAATACCTCTCTCAACAGAAACAGCACCATCACCATATCTGTTGTGGCAGTAGATCTTGTGTCCACCTATCTCCATGAGACCTGTACACTCATACACCTCATTACCAGTTATGCAGCCGGCCTCAATACCTGTTGCTACGGTAAAAGGCTTTGCTACTGATCCGGGCTCGTAGGTGTCGGATATGCAGAAATTTCTCCAAAGAGCGTTGAAATTCCACATTTTTTCCTCTTCACTCATCTCATCGATCATCTCCTGAGTGATGTAAACTCCGGAATCAAGTACGCTCTCGCCTGCTATTTTCAGACCTCTCTCATCAACTCTTGCCATTCCGATGAGATTGTCGGTGTTCTTGGTATCATTAAGGTCAAACTTGGGATAGCTTGCCATTGCAAGGACATCGCCGTTGTTCACGTCCATGATGACGCAGCCCACGTTGTTTGCTCCATTGCCCTGACGAAAAGCGTCCTTGTAGGTGTCGTTAAACTCCTGAAGGTACTTCTCAACTATGCTCTGGAGATTGCCGTCAATCGTGGTAACGATGCTGTTACCATCAGTTGCGGGAATAGTGGTTCTCTCCAGGTTTGAATCCTCATCAATATATCCGTAGGTACGGCCATTGCTGCCGCTCAGAGTATCGTTGTAGTATTCCTCAAGTCCGAAAATACCGTTGTTATCACTTGTGGTAAAGCCAACTACATCGCAGGCCATTGAACCGTTGGGATATTTTCTGACATAGTTTTCTTCAAACCATACACCCTGGATATTCTCGTCGTAGGTCTCACTTCCAAGAGTGATAAGTCCCTGGAACTCACTGATCTGATCGTAGGTAAGCTGCTTTGCAAGTACGTAGTACTGTGAATCAGGATGCTCTGAAAGGTAATTTCTGATTTCTCCCTCATCAAAGCCAAAGCATCTTACAAGAGCTGCAACGGTAGGATCAAGATATTTGTTATCTTTTCCTGAGAAAACAAGCTTTGCATCCAGAATTACGTTGTAGACCTTTTCACTGTATGCAAGTACTGTTCCGTTTGCATCAAGAATCTCTCCACGTCTGTAGGGGATCGTTGTTGAGTCGTACTTTTGCTGTGATAAAACCTGCTTTTCGTAGTCCTTTCCGTTATCCCTGTTGATAAGGATAAGTCTGATACTCAAACCAACAAAAGCTGTCAGTACTATTATGAACAGCACTGCCAGCTTTTTTTTCATTCCTATCGTAAATTTTTGTGCCTTACTCTTTCTTCTCATAACTTTAGTTTCCGTCCGGTATAGGAGCTAATTGTCTTACATAATCATTTCCGCCACCGTCAGAATATGTTATGATCTGCCCCTCCGTCGCGTAAGTCATGCCATACTCACCGATGGCAATGCGCTTTATCTCCTCCAAATCAAGACTGCTGACAGCCTTGTTATAAGCTTCGTCATTATCCTGCTTCAGTGTGTTGAGCTGCGCCTCCAGAGTGGAAACCTGCTTAACACTTGCTGTGATATCAGCCTGAAGAGTTATATACCATGTCAGTATAATACCTGCAGCCAAAACTGCAAGTGACAAAAATAACAAATATCCAAAGCTCATGCGGTGTGCTCTTCTTTTTGCCTGTGCACGCTTTTGTACGTGAAGCGGCATTTCCCCGCGTCTTACGGGCTCATTTAATTTTCTTGCGGTATTTCCGTAAACATATCTCTTTTCCATAACCAGTCCCTCTATATTTCTCTTAAAAACTGCCTTTTGTTTAATTTTCCTCTCTTCTTTCAAAAACTCTCAGTTTAGCGCTGGCACTTCTGGAATTTTCCGAAAGTTCTTTTTCAGAAGGCAATATTGGTTTTCTTGTAATAACTTTTCCCTTTGATTTCTTGCCGCACACACATATTGGTATCTCCGGCGGACAAGTGCAGGGCTTTTCATTTTTCCTGAAATTGTTCTTAACTATTCGGTCCTCAAGTGAGTGGAAGGTGATCACGCAGATTCTTCCACCTGGAGCAAGGAAATCTATCATTCCGTCAAGTGAATTCTCAAGTACGTCAAGCTCTCTGTTGCAGGCTATTCTCAGTGCCTGGAAGGTTCTCTTGGAAGGATGTCCTCCCTTTTCTCTCATTCTTGCAGGTATCGCAGCCTTTATAATGTCGTTTAATTCAAATGTGGTCTCTATAGGCTTTTCGCTGCGTCTTGCCACTATATGCTTTGCAATGTTCTTGGCAAATTTGTCCTCGCCATAGTTTCTTATAATATGAAATATTTCCATCTCGGAAAATTCATTAACAATTGTTCCGGCGGTCAGCTCCTGTCTTCTGTCCATTCTCATGTCCAAAGGAGTATCGAATCTGTAGGTGAAGCCTCTCTCCTCGTTATCAAGCTGAAAAGAAGAGACTCCAAGATCAAGTAAAATTCCGTTTACCTTCTCAATTCCAAGCTCTCTTATTCTGCTGACTGCGTTTTCATAGTTATCACGAATGATCGTTACCCTATCTTTATAAGGCTCAAGTCGCTCAGATGCTGCCTTAATGGCATCCTCGTCCTGATCGATTCCGATAAGTCTTCCTTTATCGGATAGTTTGGCTGCAATATGGCTTGAATGACCTGCGCCGCCCAGAGTTCCGTCGACGTATATTCCATCAGGATCGATATTCAGATTTTCAATCACCTCATCAAGAAGTACTGAGTAGTGTTTGAATTCCATATTGTTCACCATTTGCTTTTGTTACTTGTGTTAAGTGGTTTTAAATGCTAAGTCCGTAGGCGCTCATCTTCTCAGCAATGCTGTCGATATCATCAAAGCTTGTAGCTTCTTCCCATTTCTCCTTGCTCCAGATTTCAACGCGGTTACCGACACCGGCAACAATCGCATCCTTCTCTATTGAAGCGTGGGTCAGCCAATTGGCCTTAAGAAGTATTCTTCCCTGTTTATCAAGCTCCACATCGTCGGCTCCAGCCATGAAGAATCTTCCAAGCTGTCTGGCACCGGGTATATCCATGGGCAAAGCTTTAAGCTTCTCCTCAAAAGCGTCCCAACCTTCCTGATCAAACGCAAAAAGACATCCATCAAAGCCCTTCGTTACAACAAACTGCTCTCCCAGCAGATCGCGAAACTTGGCCGGGATGATCAGTCGTCCTTTTGCATCGATTGAATGGCTGTATTCGCCCTTGTACGCCTTTCCCATTAATATCTACCACTTTTCACCACTTTGTGACACTTTTTACCACCTACATGTATAATATACCATTTTTTTCTATTTAACAACCTTTCAGAAACCGCGTTCTGGCTGATTTTGAGCGCAAAAAAGCCTCCCACCGTCTGGTGGGAGGCTCGCCCATACAAGATATTGTAGTTGGTTGTTTTGATTAGCTATATCTTGATTTCATTATCATTTTTGTTAAAATTAGAAAATTTTTATTAATTTATTGTGGTGGTTATAGGCCTGAGATGCGCTTGGGTTTTATTTTGATTTTTCTTCAGACAACTAAGCTTGAGGGTTGGGGCATTTTAGTTGTTCGATTTTTTCGTCCGGACAACTATTTATGCTATTTGGGGCTTCTTAGTTGTCTTGTTTTTTCCGCCGGACAACTATTTCTGCTATTTATGGCTATTTAGTTGTCTTGTTTTTTCCGCCGAACAACTATTTCTGCTATTTGGGGCTTCTTAGTTGTCTTGTTTTTTCCGCCAGACAACTATTTCTGCTATTTGTGACTTCTTAGTTGTCTTATTTTTTCCACCGGACAACTATTTATGCTATTTGTGACTTCTTAGTTGTCTTGTTTTTTCCGTCAGACAACTATTTATGCTATTTATGGCTACTTAGTTGTCTTATTTTTTCCGCCGGACAACTATTTCCATTTAGTAAAGCGATCTAGTTGCTTTTCTTTTTTTCTCGGACAACTATTCACACCAAATGGGGCATTCTAGTTGCTTTGGATTTTTCCTCAGACAACTAGATTACACAAATCAAAAGCCTGAGTTGTTTTAATTTTTCCCAAAATGCTTACATATAAAAGCTTCTATCCCCTTACTATTCAAAGGCATTTGCTGGGTTTCAACAGTAACAAGCAATTCTTCACCAAGAAATATTCCTGTTTTCTCATAATCTCTGAACTTCTTCAAATTCTTCTCAACATATTCTGCATTATCAACCATTCCAAGATGCTCCCAAAACACCACTTTTCCGGTTTGAGGATTTAATATAGTAAAATCAGGATATCTCAATTCACCGTTAAAAATTCTGACCGGACATTCATATCTATAAGCTATTCCATTGGCATACAGTAAATTTGCAATAAGCTCTTCCGACTTTGATCGCACACGCTCTCCTCTTTTTGTCACATGAAAAGGCACACCATCATCTATCTTTTTAGGCTGATACTCAATATTCTGCCAATACAAAGCATATTCATCAT
>JAEEGF012285547.1_pt1 | contig 12266 bp, 10 predicted proteins | sample 9134171 | NCBI WGS metagenome assembly JAEEGF01 (sample SAMN16246542, study PRJNA631951) | gut metagenome | biome: gut microbiome; feature: rumen; material: AP-attached | host: Bos | place: Iran: Karaj | collected 2018-10 | reverse complement strand
ATCGTTGCTGAGCCGGGCGGGGATGCCGAACCGCCGGGAGAGCATGTCGCACACGGGCACGCCGTGCCACCCCAGGTTGTAGGCCCGGACCACCACGCCCCGCTCCGAGTCGCAGGTGCCGGGGGAGCCCACGCCGATGGAGGCGCAGTCCGCCGCGGTGATGCCGGCGCGGTCCAGAGCCGCCTGGACCGCGTCCCCCATGTCGCTGATGACGGCCTCCGGGGGCCGGTGGGCCAGGGTGGGCACGCTGATGCGGGAGACGATCTCGTGATTTTCGTTGACGACGCCCACGGCGATGTTGGTGCCGCCCAGATCGATGCCGATGCGATACATGGCCTGTCTCCTTACGGTGTATTACAGATGGCTGACGAAGGAGGGGTTGACGCCCACCGTCCGCCCGGTCTCCGAGGACTCGATGCAGGCGAAGATGGTGCGCATGGTGGCCAGGGCGTCCTGGCCGGACACCTCCGGCTCCCGGTCGTGGACCAGGGCGTCCACGAACTCGTCGATGACGCCGGAGCGGCTGGGCTCGGAGGCGATGGTGTAGGAGGTGGAGTTGCCCTCCAGGTCCCGCACGATGATGGGATATTCGTCGTCGTGATACAGCAGCAGGTTGCCCTTGGTGCCGTAGAAGCAGGTGGAGTTGCAGTGGTGGCCGTAGATGGTCCAGCTGGCGGCCATGGTGCCCATGGCGCCGCCGGACATCCGCAGGATGCACAGGGCGTTGTCGTCCACGTCGATGGGCAGCCCCTCGTCGTTCTTCTTCTGGAGGGTCACCACCTTGGCGGTGGCCTCGATGACCTTCTGGCCCGTCAGATAGTGCATCAGGTCGATCTTGTGGATGCCCAGGTCGGACAGCACGCCCATGGCGGCCTTGTTCTTGTCGAAGTACCAGGTGTCCTCCCTCCGGCTGTCCAGGGCCCAGCCCTCGGGTCCGGCGTTGCCGATGACGGTGCGGAAGGTGATGATGTCGCCGATGATGCCGTCCTCCAGCATCTGCCTGGCCCGGCGGTACACCTTGTCGAAGCGCATGTTGTGGTCCACCATCAGGTGCCGGTCGTTCCGCTCGGCGGCGGCCACCATGGACTCGCACTCGCCCAGGGAGATGGCCATGGGCTTCTCGCACAGGACGTGCTTGCCGGCGTACAGGGCGGCGGTGGCGATCTCCGCGTGGGCCCGGTTCTCCACGCAGATGGACACGGCGTCGATGTCGGGGTTGTTCAGCAGGTCGAAATAGCTGTCGTATACCGTTCCGCCGTACTGGGCGGCCACGGCTCTGGCCCGCTCCATGTTCTTATCGTAGTAGCCCACCAGCTGTGCGTCCGGGTTGGTGGCGTATTCCGGCAGATGCCGCACCTGGGCGATCTTGCCGCAGCCGATGATACCGATCCTGATCATAGCTCAATCCTCCCATTCGTTTCGGGTCTCGCCCCGGGCCACGGTCATGGCGCAGCCGAACTGCTCCGTGTAGCACACGGTGACGTTCTCCGGCAGGGCCAGCTTGCTCAGCCGCAGCAGCGGCCCGTGTCCGGTCAGCTTGAAGACGGCCTCCTTGGCGGTCCACAGTTCCCAGAACCGGCGCTCCCGGTCCCCACCCCGGAGCACGTAGGCCAGCTCCTCTTCGCTGCACACCCGGCGCATGAACTTCTCGTCCACGTCCCGGACGGTCTCCACGTCCACGCCCACGGGGGCGTCGTCCACGGCGCAGACCACGTAGGCGCCGGAGTGACTGACGCTGACGAACAGCCCCGTGCCGGGGACCTCCGGCTTGCCGTCCTCGTCGTACTGCAGCGGCACCTCCCGGGGCTGGCAGCCCAGCCGGGCGGCCAGCATCTCCCGTGCCATGGTCTCTCCGGCCACGGTCCGCAGCCGGTCCGCCTCGTCCCTCATGGCGGCTGCCCGCTGCTTCCGCTCCTCGCTCAGATAGTCGGGGGCGGGCTTTCCGTCCTCCCGTAAAATATCATACCAGCGCAGATCCATTCTCTCCGGCCTCCCGGTCCTGTTAGTCTATCTTACAGTATACCACATCTTCCCGGCGCCTGCTACTGCTATTTTTAACTTTTGCCGCATAAAATGTCCCGGTACTTGCATTTTGTCGAAAAAAGGGATACACTGTTCCGTGTTGAAAAAGAGGGAGGAGATATCCATGGTTTCTATCGTAGAGGTGACCACGAAGGCCCAGCTCAAAAAGTTTGTGGACTACCCCAATCAGCTGTATAAGGACGTGCCCCAGTTCGTGCCCGCCACCTTTGACGACGATATGTCCGACTGGGACCCCAAGAAGAACCCCGCCTTCGCCTATTGCGACGCCCGCTGCTGGCTGGCGTACCGGGACGGGGAGATCGTGGGCCGCATCGGCGCCATCCTCAGCCGCAAGGCCAACGAGAAGTGGGGCACAAAGCGGATGCGATTCACCCAGGTGGACTTCATCGACGACCCCGAGGTGTCCGCCGCCCTGTTTGAAACGGTGGAGAACTGGGCCCTGGAGAAGGGCTGCAACGAGGTCCACGGCCCCCTGGGCTTCACCGACCTGGACCGGGAAGGCATGCTGGTGGAGGGCTTCGACCGCCGCAGCTGCTTCTTCACCTACTATAACCACCCCTATTACATCGACCATCTGACCGCCCTGGGCTACGGCAAGGACGTGGACTGGGTGGAGAACTATATCACCGTCCCCTATGACGAGAAGACCCTGAACCGCTGGCAGCGGCTCAGCGACTTCGTCCTCAAGCGCAGCAACCTCCACATCTACCGGGCCCGGACCCGGCTGGACTTCATCCCCATGTTCGGCAAGTTCTTCAAGCTGGTCAACAAGGCCTACGCCCCCCTGTACGGCACGGTGGAGCTGTCCCCGGAGCAGATCAAGCGCTACTCCGGCAAATTCGCCCCCCTGGTGAACCCCAAGCTGGCCTGCTTCGTCCTGGATGAGAACGACGAGATGGTGGCCCTGGGCGTGGGCGCCCCGTCCATCGCCTCCGCCCTGCAGAAGAGCCGGGGCCGCTACTTCCCCTTCGGCTGGGCGGGCCTGCTGAAGTCCTTCCTGAAGAACGACACCATCGACCTGCTGCTGATCGCCGTGGACCCCAAGTACCAGGGCATGGGCGTCAACGCCGTGGCCATCAACAAGGTGCTGCGGGGCTGCGTGGAGATGGGCATCAAGCACGCCGAGACCGGCCCCATGCTGGAGACCAACGAGAAGGTCCAGGACCAGTGGAAGGGCACGGAACTGGAGCAGCACAAGCGCCGCCGCTGCTTCATCAAGCGTATCGCGGAGTAAAACCGGACGGAACCGAACAGCCCGGAGGGCAGACGCGGAGCGTCTGCCCTCTTTTCGTGCTTGCATTTGCCGCGGTTTTTGCTATGATAAGGGCAGCCCCCCACAGGAGGATCTCGAACATGAACGTCTATCTCCAGGGCCTGACCATGGGCCTGGCCTACGTGGCGCCCATCGGCCTCCAGAACCTCTTTGTTATCAATACGGCCCTGACCCGGAAGCGGAGCCGGGCTTATCTGACGGCGCTGATCGTCATCTTTTTCGACGTGACCCTGGGCCTGGCCTGTTTCCTGGGGGCCGGCGCCCTGATGTCGGCTCTGCCCTGGCTGCAGAAGGTGATCCTGGCCCTGGGCGGCGCCATCGTCGTCTATATCGGCGTGGGCCTCCTGCGCTCCAGGGCCGGTCTGGAGGGCGGCCGCAGCGTGGACGTGCCCCTGTGGCGGGCCGCGGCCACCGCCTGCGTGGTCACCTGGTTCAACCCCCAGGCCCTCATCGACGGCACCATGATGCTGGGCGCCTTCCGGGCCAGTCTCCCGGCGGGGACGGACCGTTTCTTCATCGGCGGCTTCGCCTCGGCCTCGGTGCTGTGGTTCCTGGGGATCACCACGGTGATCTCCCTGCTGGGCGCCCGGTTCAACGAGAAGGTGCTGACCGTTATCAACAAGATCTGCGGCGCCGTGATCATCTTCTACGGCTGCAAGCTGCTGTACGACTTCGCCCGTCTGATGGGCTGGCTGTAAGGAGGCGGACGTGAAACAGAACTACAAGCTGACCGTGGCCTACGACGGCACCCGCTTTTACGGCTGGGAGCGCCAGCCGGGCCGGGACACCATCCAGGGCAAGCTGGAGAGCGTCCTGTCGGAGCTGACCGGCGGGCCGGTGGAGGTGATCGGCGCCGGCCGGACCGACGCCGGGGTCCACGCCCGGGCCATGACCGCCAGCGCCGTGCTGGACACGGACAGGACCCCGGAGGAGATCCGGAGCTATCTGAACCGCTACCTGCCCGACGCCATCGCCGTCCGGGAGGTGAAGCCCTGCGCCGACCGGTTCCACGCCCGGTACAACGCCCTGGGCAAGACCTACCGCTACACCTGCTTCGACGGCCCCGTCAAGCCGGTGTTCGACCGCCGCTACGTGACGGTGCTGGACTACTCGCCGGACGTAGAGCGGATGCGCTGCGCGGCGGCGTACCTGGAGGGGGAGCACGACTTCGCCTCCTTCTGCGGCAACCCCTATATGAAAAAATCCACCGTCCGCACGGTGGACTCCATCCTGATCGAGCGCCGCCGGGACCGGGTGATCTTCACCTTCCACGGCACCGGCTTCCTTCAGAACATGGTCCGCATCATGGTGGGCACCCTGCTGGAGGTGGGCCGGGGCTTCTGGGAGCCGGAGCGCGTCGCGGAGATCCTGGCCGCCAGGGACCGGAAGCAGGCGGGCCCCACGGCCCCGCCGGAGGGCCTTTGCCTGATGAAGGTGGACTACTGAGGACCGGAAAAACCGGAAAAAACCGGGAAAAAACCGAGAAAAGGACGACGGGAATTCCCGTCGTCCTTTTTTGCTGCGGTGCGTATCAGGGGTTGTCCCAGCGGCCGTCCGAGTTGACGTGATAATTGCCGATCCAGCAATCGTGGGCCATGACGCCGCTGCTGTAGAAGTAGTACCAGGCCCCGCCGATCTGGTGCCAGCCGGTGGCCATGGCGCCGGAGCCCTTCAGATAGTACCAGTCGCCGCCGTAGAGGAGCCAGCCGGTCTTCATGGCGCCGCCGCCGTTGAAGTAGTACCATACGCCGCCGATCTGGTGCCAGCCGGTGGCCATGACGCCGTCGCCCTTCAGATAGTACCAGACGCCGTTGTAGAGGAGCCAGCCGGTCTTCATGCCGCCGCCGTTGTTGAAATAGTACCAGTCGCCGTCGATGGTGATCCAGCCGGTGGCCATGGCGCCGCTGCTCTTCATGTAGTACTGCACGCCGTTGTAGAAGAGCCAGCCGATCCGCATGGCGCCGTCGTCGTCGAAGAAGTACCAAGTTCCGTCGCTCTCCAGCCACCCGATCCTGGCGGCGCCGTCGTCGCCGAAGAGGTAGCGGCTGCCGTCGATGGTCTGCCAGCCGGTCTGCATGACGCCCTCGTCGCCGAAGTAATAGATCTTGCCGTCCAGGGTCAGCCAGCCCACAGCCATGGCGCCGTCGTCGTGGAAGTAGTACCGCGCCCCGTCGATCTCCAGCCACCCGGTCCTGGCGGCGCCGTCGTCGCCGAAGAAGTAGCGGCTGCCGTCTATGGTCTGCCAGCCGGTCTGCATGACGCCCTGGCCGTTGAAGTAATAGATCTTGCCGTCCAGGGTCAGCCACCCGGTCTGCATATTGTGGGACTCGTCGAAGTAGTACCATTCGCCCCGGATCTCCAGCCAGCCCGCGGGCTCGTGGTAGGTCTCCGTCAGACAGCCGTTCTCGTCGAAGTAGCACCAGTCGTCGCCCACCCGTACCAGGCCCACGGCCATGGCGCCGGAGGGCAGGAGGTAGTACTCCTTGCCGCCTATGGTGAGCCATCCGGTCTGCATGGCGCCGCTGCTGTCGAAGTAGTACCACTTGCCGCCGATCAGCTGCCAGCCGGTCTTCATGGCGCCGCCGCTGCCGAAGTAGTACCAGGTGCCGTCGATCAGCTGCCAGCCGACGGCCATGGCGCCGGAGCTCTTCAGATAGTACTGTACGCCGTTGTAGAGGAGCCATCCGGTCTGCATGACGCCCTCGTCGTCGAAGTAGTACCAGTCTCCGCTGATCATGTACCAGCCGGTGGCGTAGGAGCCGTCGCCCTTTTCATAGTACCACTCGCCGTCGATCCGCACCCAGACGCCGTCCTGTGCGCCGACCCGGAAGGGGATGGAGTCGGAGAAGTAGTTGCCGGCGGAGTCCTTGGCGATGATGGACGTCATGTATTCGCCGGCGGGCAGCCTGCTGTACAGCATGTAGCTGTCCAGCTGGCTCAGATCGTAGTAGCGGGCGTCGGGATAGTCGGTGTGGCTGCAGAAGGAGCTGCCGTCGGAATACAGGATAGCCGCCGTGACGGACGTGATGGGATAGGGCCCCCGCAGGATCCCGCCGAAGTTGAAGTAGGAGTTGCCCGGGGAGAGCTGGCACTCGTAGGTGGGATAGCTCCCGGCGTAAACCCCCATGCCGTTGAGGACGTTGGTGTCGGCGGTGTCCTCTCCGCCGTACTGCGCCAGCATCAGGTGGGCTGCCGCGGGCTCGTCGTACCGCAGCCGCTTGTAGACGCCCAGCTGGATGCCGCAGCTGTTCCCGCTGAAATAGACCAGGGCCTTCCCGGCGACGCCGTACCGCATGGCGGTTTCGCCGTACATGACGTAGTAGCCGTCGTCCGTCACCGCGCCGCTGCGGGCGTAGATGGCGTCGATCAGATCCGCCTCCTGGGGCGTGTAGGTGCCCAGGTCGTTCATGGCGGCCACGATGAGTCCCACGGCGCTGCTCTTGTCCTCGGGGCTGCTGTAATAGCCGACGCCGTGCTGTACGGCCCGGGACCAGATCACGTTCCGCAGGGCGATGCTGTAGCGGGAGATGTCAAAGTCGGGCGCGGCCTCTTCGATCTTGCGGAGGCTCGCCACGTAGAAGTCCGTGCGGATAAAGTCCCATTGGACGTGGGCGAAGGCCGTCGGATCCTCCTGGGCCAGCCGGCGCCAGGTGGCGTCGAATTTGGCGCCGTAGCCCGCTCCGCCGGCGTAATAAGCCGCGTCGAGGGCGACGCCCACGTACTGATAGTAGGCGTCGGAGGAGGCCTTGCACCACTGGAAAAAGCGCCAGGGCGTGCCGGCGTTGCTGGCCAGCATATACATGCCGTAGGACTTGCCGCCGGCGTCGCTGCCGTCGGAGATGCAGCCGGGGTCCCCGTTGGACTCATAGTGGGCGCTCAGCTCTCCCAGCAGGGACTCCTCCAGTTCGTCCGCCGTAGCGGCCCAGGCCGGCCTGACGCAGCCCAGCGCCAGGGCCAGCAGCAGAATACCGCTCAGCAGGAGCCGGCTATATTTTTTGGTGGTTTTTCTTCCCATCGTCTCACCCGTCCGAAGCGATAGATTGACATAATACTACAAATAGCAGTATAGCATGTCTTCGGCCGGATGTCCACCCAAAAAGAGGAAAAAACGAAAAATGCGGCGATTGACCGCACTTATCCGAAGATTTCAGTGGATTTTTTCGAAACCTTCCCGTATAATAGAGAGCCGAAAGAAAAAACGCGGGAGGAAAAGCAGTTATGTCAACCACGCAGGCTCGGCCGGAGAGCCGTTCGGAGACCGGCACGCAGACGGCCCGGCGGCGCAGAAGGAAGAGAAGATCTCCCCTGATCCCCATACTGGCAGTTTTCATCATCGTGGCGGCGGGCATCGCCCTGGGCATCCACTTTCTGCACGATCCGGAGCCGGACCCCGACCCCGAGCCGGAGCCCATGGAGCTGGAGACCATGTACGTAGCCTCTCCCACGGAGACGGCCGTCGCCACCGTGTACGACGCCGAGGGCCAGCCCGCGGAGATGACCTTCACCCGCGGCGCGGAGGTGCGACGGGTGGTGGAGGAGTTGGTCCCGCCCGCCGAGGGGGAGGAGCCGGAGCGCCCTCTTATGCCCCGGATCCTGCTGGACGAGGAAACGGAGAGCTACGCCTGGATCCCGGAGGAGAACCTGGTGTCCGACCTTGCCTCCGTGGTCACCACCCCCGCCGTCTACGCCCGCCGCACCATGAATCTGCTGGACGAATCCGGCGTGGTGCCGGGCGACCTGGTCCGGCGGGGCCAGGAGCTCCCCGTCACCGGCTATGCCGGCCTGAACGCCGACGGCTCCGTGGAGCGGTACCGGGTGGAGGGCGGCTACATCGCCGCCGACCTGATCGCCCTCACCGCCGACGAGGCCTCCGCCGTTTCGGACCCGGACCTGGAGGCCCTCCACGCCGCCCGGGGCGACTCCTATGGGGGCGGCGACGCGGGCACCCTGGACTTCGAGCCCTGGGACAAGCCCGTCTTCGCGGACAACCCCATGCCCGATTCCGTGAAGGCCCTGTATCTGAACGTGGCCTGCATCGACTACGTGGACGACTACATCGCCGTGGCCGACAGCTGCGGCATCAACGCCTTCGTGGTGGACGTGATAGACGGCGGCGCCGTGGGCTACAAGTCCCCGGTGATGGAGGCCTTCTGTCCCACGTCTTACAAGGCCGGCTACAACTCCCTGGAGTCCTACCGGGACGGCGTGGCCAAGCTGAAGGCCGCCGGCTACTACGTGATCGGCCGCATCACCGCCTTCAACGACCCCTATCTGCCGGAGGACCACCCGGAGTGCGTGATCTCCGACACCTCCGGCGCCCCCCTGATGATCACCGGCATGTACTGGCCCAGTGTCTATAACCGCCGGGTCTGGCAGTACAAGGTGGATCTGGCGGTGGAGGCCGCGGAGCTGATGGGCTTCAACGAGATCCAGTTCGACTACGTCCGCTTCCCCGACGGCGCCTGGCGTTATGAGGACTCCGGCGTTATCGACTACCACAACACCTACGGCGAAAACAAGGCCCAGGCGGTCCAGCGCTTCCTGGCCTATGCCGCCCGCCGTCTCCACGACAAGGGCGTGTACATCTCCGCCGACGTGTTCGGCGAATGCGCCATGGCCTACGTCACCTCCTACGGCCAGTACTGGCCGGCCATCAGCGCCGTGGTGGACGCCATCTCCGCCATGCCCTATCCCGACCACTACGGCGCCGTAGGCGACTACCTGCCCTGGGAGCACCCCTACGACACGGTCTATACCTTCGCCGGCGCCGCCATGTACCGCCAGGCCGAGACGCCGGGCACTCCCGCCGCGGTCCGCACCTGGATCCAGGCCTACGACGCCCTGTGGGAGCCCTACAACACCTACGGCCCCGACGAGGTGGGCGCGGAGATCCGTGCCCTGGAGGACGCCGGCTGCACCGGCGGCTACATGACCTGGAACGGTGCCTCCTCTCTGCAGAAATACTGGTCCCTGACCCCGGCTCTCTGGTGAGCCGTCCCCCCAACGGAAAAGGTGGAGGAGCGCAGCTCCTCCGCCTTTCTTATTTGCCCCTATGCCGCCGCGTCGGCGAACTCGTTTGTCACCAGGGTCTCGAAGGGCACCCAGTTCTCCTTTTCCAGCTGGCCCGCCCCGGTCATGATCGTCTCCAAACGCTCCCATGCCGACGATTCCATGGCCGGCGCGGCGTTCCAGGCGTCGATGGACCGCAGCCGGCCCACCACCTCCGCCACCATAGCCGTGTCGGTATCGGGGAACTGGGGCGCGATGACCTCCGCCACCTCCCGGTCGCTGTGCTCGGCCACCCATTTCTGGCCCCTGGCGACGGCATTGGTGAACCGCTGCACCACGTCGGCGTGCTCGGTCAGATAGCTCTGGGCGGCGAAATAGGCGGTGTAGGGCACGTCGCCGCTCTCGGCCCCCAGGGAGCAGAGGATGTGCCCCTGCCCGGCCAGCACCACCTGGGTGGCGCTGGGCTCGAAGAGGGCCACGTAGTCCCCGTTCCCGCCGGTGAAGGCCCCGGCCATCATGTTGAACTGCACCGAGGTGTCCACGGCGGCGTCCACGTTGGGCTCCACGCCGTTCTTCCGCATCACGTACTCCAGCGTCATCTCCGGCATACCGCCCAGCCGCCCGCCGATGATGGTCCTGCCCCTTACGTCGTCCCAGGAGAAGGACCCCTCGGTCCGGCCCACCAGGAACGAGCCGTCCCGCTTGGTCAGCTGGGCGAAGATCCGGGGATAGTCCTCCTTGCCCTGATTGTACACGTAGATGCAGCTCTCGCCGCCGGCCAGGCCGATGTCGCTCTGCCCGGCCAATACCGCGGTCATCACCTTGTCGGCCCCGCCGCCGTTGGTCAGCTGGATGTCCAGCCCCTCGTCGGCGAAGAAGCCCAGCTCCATGGCGGCGTACTGCGGCGCGTAGAACACGGAGTGGGTCACCTCGTTGAGCCGCACGGTCACGGTCTCCTTCCGTCCGCCGCACCCGGTCAGCGCCGCCGCCAGGGTCAGCGCCGCCAGGATAAGACACAGCTTGCGTTTCATTCCATTACCCCCAATAGTCGATTCAGATATTTTTCCGCCCCCAGCACCAGCCGGTACATGATGACCGCCGCGGCCGCCAGGATCAGCACGCTGGCCATGACCAGATCCATGTTGAACACCTGGGACCCGTAGACGATCAGGTAGCCCAGTCCCGCCCGGGACACCAGGAACTCCCCCATGATGACGCCCACCCACGACAGGCCCACGTTCACCTTCAGCGTGGCCAGCAGGGTGGCCCAGTTGGCGGGGAAGACCAGCAGCCGCAGGATCTGCCCCCGCCCGGCCCCCAGGGTCCGCATGAGCCGGATCTTCTCCGGATCGGTGCCCCGGAAGCCCTGATACATGTTGAGGATGGTGACGATCAGGGAGATGGCCAGGGTCATGGTGACGATGGCCCCCATGCCCGCCCCCATCCACACGATGAAGATCGGCCCCAGGGCCGTCTTGGGCAGGGCGTTGAGCACCACCAGATAGGGGTCCAGCACCCGCGACAGGGTGTCCGACCACCACATGGCCACGGCGATCAGGGTGCCCAGCGCGGTGCCGGCGGTGAATCCGATCACCGTCTCCAGCACCGAGATCCCGATGTGCCGCCACAGGTTCCCCTCCCGCCACAGGGCCGCGGCGGTGGCCGCCACCCGCCCGGGGCTGCTGATGAGGAAGCCGTCGCTCCAGCCCAGCCGGGTGCTCAGCTCCCACAGGCCCAGCAGTCCGGCCAGCAGGGCGATCTGCCAAGCCCGGATCACCCTGGCCTGCCGCCGCTGCCGCCGGAGATACGCCAGCCGCCGGGGGGAGGGAGACGATTCATTCATGGAGCTCCAACTCCTTCCAGATGTGATTGAACAGCCCGGCGAAGGCCGGGTCTTCCCGCCGCTCCAGAGGCGGCAGGGCCTTCAGCGTCCCCGTGCTCCAGATATCCTTCACCGCCGCGGGCCGTCGGCTGAGCACCACGATCCGGTCCGACAGACTGATGGCCTCGGAGATGTCGTGGGTCACCAGCAGGGCCGTCTTGCCCTGCTCCCGGATGATCCGGTAGATGTCCGAGGACACGTTCAGCCGGGTCTGATAGTCCAGGGCGGAGAAGGGCTCATCCAGCAGCAGGATCCGGGGATCGGTGGCCAGGGTCCGGATCAGGGCGCAGCGCTGGCGCATGCCGCCGGAGAGCTGCCCCGGCCGTTTCCGGGCGAAGTCCGCCAGGCCGTACCGCTCCAGCAGCTCCCGGACGCGCTCCCTCTCCCGGGCCGTGTTCCGCCCCTGTACGGTCAGCCCCAGGGTCACGTTGTCCCAGATGCTCCGCCACTCGAAGAGCTGATCCCTCTGGGGCATGAAGCCGATCCGGGAGGTGGGCCCGGTCACCGGCCGTCCGTCCACCAGCACGCTGCCGGCGGCCGGGGGCTCCAGCCCGGCGATGACCCCCAGCAGCGTGGACTTGCCGCAGCCGGAGGGGCCCACGATGCTGCAGAACTCCCCCTCCTCCACGGCGAAGGACACGTCCCGGAGCGCCTCTACCTCCCCGTCCGGCGCCTGATAGGAGGCGGACGCGTTCCGGAGCTCGATGATCATACTTGCATGACCTCCTTTTGTGTAGTGGGAGATTCGCTCCCCGGGGCCATTCTATGACGCCGGGGGGCGGCGGGTGCTCTTGCCCGCCGGAGCGATCTGTGGTAAAGTGGGGAAAAGGAGGTGTCTCCATGGCCAACTATGCCGGTTACGATACGATCCTGGGCCTTCTGCTGGTGGGCTGCGAAAACGGCGCGGTGACGGAGCTGCGCTGGGTGGAGGAGATGACGCACCCCCACGAGCCCACTCCGCTGACGGACCGGGCGGCGGCCCGGGTCCGCGCCTGCCTGGCCGGGGAGCGCCGGACCCTGGATCTGCCTCTGGCGCCCCGGGGGACGGATTTCCAGCGG
>JAEEGF011398931.1_pt1 | contig 12266 bp, 13 predicted proteins | sample 9134171 | NCBI WGS metagenome assembly JAEEGF01 (sample SAMN16246542, study PRJNA631951) | gut metagenome | biome: gut microbiome; feature: rumen; material: AP-attached | host: Bos | place: Iran: Karaj | collected 2018-10 | reverse complement strand
TGTTGCACAAGACCGGCAAGCGAATGGATGCTTGCATACAAATTCATTTGCCGGTTGTAAGAACATGGAGCACGAAGTGCGGAATGTTCGTGTGCGAAATCGAGTAGGAGTCAGCCTACTCGATTTTTCCGGGGGACAGTAACCACGATTTTCGCTCCGTTCGCTCCGCTTATACTATGGCTGCCTGTAGTTACTTGCGGGGCTCTGCCCCTGCACCCCGGCCTCCTCCAAGGAACTGTTGGGGGCTATCGGACATAAGTTGGATTGTGGAGCAAGATTGTTGGCGATAACACGCATAATGCAACATTGGAAGGATCTGCGTGTAGGGATTTTGGGGACTGAACACGTAGGCCGTGAATATGTTCTAATCCGCGTGTAGAACTTCGGAGCCTGGTACCGGCTGAGAACACGCAAGATGAGTATATCTGTCGGACTGCGTGTTGAAAAAAACTCGTTGAACACGCAGGTTCGGGGATTATTCTAATAGGCGTGTTGATATGCCACTGAATAGTACACGCAAAATGAGAGGCTCAATGCTCCTGCGTGTTTTGGCCTGAAAGCACCAATAAAGGTAGCAGAAAAAGGGAGCACCACCTTTAACATAATTTACATCTTTCATATCCAAGTACATTTTTGAGGGAAAGATAGTTGGAGCAATTAAATTTTCGTCATTATTTCAATACATAAGGCTAGGACTTGTGAGGTTCCTTGGTGCATCGTGGCGAAATAAAAAATGCGAGACATTCGTACTGTGATGATGGTTTATGAGCGCTGTAGACAGACAGTCATGTGAGTGCTCTGAACAACGTGAAATGAGCATGACTGGATGGATACAGTGCCATAAACCACTGAGCAGGCGAAGCGAGCATTTTTTGTTTTGCCATGATGTGACAAAGAAGTTCACAAGTTCTAGCCGTAGGATTACCAAGAACTGACGAAAATTTAATGCGTATAATTTCTTTTTTCAAAAAAGTACTTGCGTATGAGATGAAATTATGTTAAAGTTATATAGCTGTTGTGAATACGGCAGCGGTGTAACTATAGGTAATAAGAAGAATTTTTTGTATATAGAGAGGTGATAAGAGATGAGACAGGATATCCAGCCAGAATTCCATCAGGCCACTGTTACTTGCAACTGCGGTAACACATTCACAGTTGGTTCAACTAAGAGCGAGATCCACGTAGAAATTTGCTCAAAGTGCCATCCATTCTATACTGGCCAGCAGAAGGCTACAGCTGCTCGTGGACGTATTGATAAGTTCAACAAGAAATACGGCATGAACAATCAGTAATTAGAGATGTAGAGAATGTTAGAGGTTGAGGCTATGGCCTCAACCTCTTTTTCTTTAAGTAACTGGGAGGCAAGCATGAGAAAACGTAAGGTTAAGCACTACTCGGGAATAGGCGGACAGGCCGTTCTTGAAGGTGTTATGATGAAAAATAAGGATATGTATGCCGTGGCTGTAAGAAAGCCTGACGGTGACATAGCCATTGAAGTGGACGAATACCACGGAATTGCCTATGGCAGCAAGCTTTTGAGCATACCCTTTATCAGAGGAATATTTGTATTCATTGATTCCCTGATCCTGGGACTTAAGTCTCTTAATTATTCCTCATCCTTCTATGAGGAGGATGACACTAAGGCTACCAAGCTGGACGAGGGGCTGGAGCAGGTATCCGGAGGCCACGAGAATACCTTCCTCATGGTGCTCACAACCCTTGCTTCCTTTGCCTTTGCCATCGGACTTTTCATGGTGCTTCCTTACCTGCTGTCTGAGTATCTTAGCCAGTTTGTAAGAAATACTTCCATGATCGCCATTATCGAAGGCGTGCTGAGAATCGTGATCTTTATCCTGTATATCCTTCTCATTTCCTGTATGAAGGATATCAGAAGACTTTTCAGATACCATGGAGCGGAGCACAAGTGCATTAACTGCATTGAGAAGGGCAGACCCCTTACAGTAAAGAATGTCATGAAGAGCTCCAGACTTCATAAGAGATGCGGTAGCAGCTTCATACTGTTTGTTATGTTTATCAGTATCATCCTGTTCTTCTTCATCAGGGTTGATTCCATTCCCATGAAGGTTTTGATCAGGATCCTGCTTATCCCTGTTATTTCAGGTATTTCCTATGAGATAATCAGCCTTGCCGGAAGAACAGACTTTTTCCTGGTAAGACTTATTTCCGCACCGGGCCTTCTTCTTCAGAGACTTACAACCAAGGAGCCTGATGAGGAGATGGTGAAGGTTGCCATCAAGAGCGTGGAAGCAGTATTTGACTGGAAGGAGTTCCTTAAGGATTCCTTCGGATACGAGATAGACGACAGCTGGCTTGAGGACAACGAGCCCGCAGAGGAAGAGAACTGATCATTATGGATTACAGAACAGTTTATCAGACTGGAATCGAACAATTGGAAAGAGCCGGGATAGCAGAAGCCAAGCTGGATGCCCGGCTCCTTTTGGAATATGCCTGTGGTACCGACCACAGCACTCTTTTTGCCCACCCCGACAGAGAGGTTACGGACAAGGAGCAGGAGACATACAAGGAGCTTATTGGTCGCAGGGAAAAGAGAGAGCCTGTTGCCTATATTCTGGGAACCTGGGACTTTATGGGGCTTTCCTTCAAGGTTACAGGGGATGTTCTTATCCCTGAGCAGGACAGCGAGCTTCTGGTTGAAGAGGCTATGCGCTTTTGCGAAGATGGCATGAGAGTTCTGGACCTTTGCACCGGTTCAGGCTGCATCGGGCTTAGTGTTCTTAAGTATACCAACTACACCAGCCTTGTAGCTACGGATATTTCCGCCGCAGCCCTAAATATTGCAAGGCAAAACGCCGAGACCCTGGGACTGGCAGAGAGAAGCACCTTTATAGAGACAGATCTTTTCCCGGAGGTTCCGGAAAAGGATAAGAGATACGATATCATTGTTTCCAACCCGCCCTATATTGCCAGCAGCGTGATAGAGGAGCTGGCGCCGGAAGTCAAGGACTACGAGCCGAGGCTTGCCCTTGACGGAGATGAGGACGGACTTACTTTTTACAGAAGGATCATAGAAGGCGCCGGGGACTACCTGTATTCCAGCGGATATCTCATTATGGAGATAGGCTATGACCAGGCGCAGGCCGTTACAGAGCTTATGGAAGCAAACGGCAAATATCATGAGATTGAGGTCATCAAGGACTACGGCGGCAACGATCGGGTTATCAGAGCCTGCTATTTTTGAGGAATGTGATGTTTGACAGATTAGAAGATATTTTAAGAAAATATGAAGACATAACCATGGAACTCAATGATCCATCTGTTATTTCCGACCAGAACAGGTTCAGGGCCCTTATGAAGGAGCAGAAGAACCTGGAGGCATTGGTGAACTGCTATCTTGAGTATAAAAAGAGTAAGCAGGCCGTGGAGGATGCTCTGACAATGCTGGATGAGGAGTCCGATCCCGAGATGAAGGAGATGCTTAGGGATGAGCTCTCAGCAGCCAAGGACAGAATCCCGGAGCTTGAAGAGGAGCTTAAGATCCTTCTTCTTCCCAAGGACCCCAATGATGAGAAGAACGTAATCGTTGAGATCAGAGCCGGAGTAGGCGGAGATGAGGCCGCTCTTTTTGCAGCTGATATGTACAGAGTCTATACAAGATACGCCGAGAGACAGAACTGGCGCGTTGAGACCATGAGCGTTGAAGATATCGGCATCGGCGGTATCAAGACCGTGAGCTTTATGATAAAGGGACAGGGAGCCTATTCAAGACTTAAGTTCGAGAGCGGTGTTCACAGAGTTCAGAGAATTCCTGCCACAGAGTCCGGCGGAAGAATTCATACCTCCGCAATTACCGTGGCTATCATGCCTGAGGTTGAGGATGTGGAAGTTGAGATCGATATGAACGACTGCAAGTTCGATGTTTTCAGAGCTTCCGGCAACGGCGGTCAGTGCGTTAATACAACGGATTCAGCCGTAAGACTTACCCATTTCCCCACAGGAATCGTTATTTCCTGCCAGGATGAGAAGAGCCAGCAGCAGAACAAGGCCAAGGCCCTTAAGGTTCTTAGAGCCAAGCTCTATGAGCTGGAGCAGGAGAGACAGCACAACAACGAGGCTGAGCTTCGAAGAAGCCAGGTTGGCTCCGGAGACAGATCCGAGAAGATAAGGACCTACAATTTCCATCAGGGAAGAGTAACAGACCACAGGATCAACCTCACTTTGTACAAGATTGATCAGATAATGGACGGAGATATCGATGAGCTTATCGATGCCCTTATAGCTGCGGATCAGGCCAGCAAACTGGCTCAGCAGGCTGTAAACTGACCGGTTGTAAAGTCTAAAATAAAAATTAAACAGTTTGCAGCTCCATTGAACCCCTTTTACAAATGTTGTAAAATCAGTATATAACAATATTATTATGCGATATTTCGTTAATATGCAGATAGGAGGCATATGGACGCGGGATTCAAAGCTGAACTAATAGAATGGGGCGTTGACTGGGACGAGATCTTGGACAGGTTCATGGGCAATGAGGATCTGATCGCAAGGTTTATGTTTAAGTTCCTTAATGACCAGAGCATGAACGACCTCACCAAATATCTGGCGGAGGGCAATGTTTCAGAAGCCTTCAAGGCGGTGCATACCTTAAAGGGTGTAGGCGCCAATCTTGGACTCAAGGGATTTCTCACACCGGTATGTGAACTCACTGAGATTCTTCGTGCCGGCAGTATGAATGGTTATAAAGAAAAATACGACCTGATAAAACCAAAGTATGACTCGCTTATCGCAATACTTCAGAAATATCAGGCAGCGTAAATATCATAGAATTTCGTTTTCAATGGAATTTTGATCAAGAAAGCTTGGGAAGTAACTGTCCCAGGCTTTTTCTATGCTCTTATCCAGGGTAAAGATGCTGATGGCACAACCTGTGGTGATAAGGATATCTCCTCCGATAAAGCGGATGTTAAGTGCAAGCTTAATTTGTTCTTCATTTATGCCTGCATCAGCCTCTTTTATAAGCTTACTCTTAGCCTCGTCGTTTAAGTAAAATACAAATTTGAAGGAAAGGGGAGTGCGTTTGCCCTTGATAAGGTCATAACAGATTGGGCGAAGCTCCTTCCAGGCAGAGTAGTCTGCTGTGGGCAGGGCCTCAGTGCCGTCATTCTGGGCATCCTTATAGAATTCCCTGCGGATCTGACCGTCGATGTGGAAGGTGTTGAAGGTGGTTATCTCGGCCTCCTCCACATAAAAGTCATCGAAGAGCTCAGAGGCAAGGAGCTTTGCCATGAAATTCTTTTTGTTTGTAATCTTGATAGATGTCATATTTTTAATTCCTTGTTTCCAAAAATCACTATGAAGTATAGCACATATTGTGAGACATTTCCTGAAAAAAAGATTGTTACAAAAATAACGTTTATATCTATTCGGTAAAAAATACACAAAAATCTCTAAATTTTCCGACAATTTTTGACTGATTAGTTAATGGAATTTTAAGCTAAAATTAGTTTATACTATTTGTGGGTTTAGTTTATTAGGGGGAGATTATGGCTAAGACAGTTAGATTGAAGGATATTGCCGATAGAATCGGCGTCAGTACCGTTACGGTTTCTAAGGCGCTTTCCGGACAGAAGGGCATGAGCGAGGAGCTCAGGGAGAAGATCCATGCCCTTGCCAATGATATGGGCTACATACCATCCGTGTCCAGGAAGGCCGATTTTTCCAACAAAAGTTATACAATCGGAGTGCTCATTTCTGAGAATTTTATGAGTGAGTACAGTTCCTTTTATACCAGAATGCATCAGCAGGTTTCTCAGATTGCCATGGACAGAGGCTGCTTTACCATGCTTGAAGTTGTTTCCGTGGACAGTGAGAAGAATCTTGTGACTCCAAGGCTTATTGAGGACAGAAAGGTTGATGGCATCGTGGTTGTGGGAAGGCTTGATGAGGCTTATCTTGAGATGATCAAGGTCCGCACCGGTATTCCCATGGTATTTCTTGATTTCTGCAATCATACAGGAGATGAGGACGCGGTGGTTTCCGACAGCTTTAACGGAGCCTATTGCCTCACCAATTACCTGTTTAATATGGGCCATACCAGGATTGCCTTTGTTGGAACCCTGCTTTCATCGGGAGCCATCACAGACAGGTATCTTGGCTATACCAAGTCCCTTCTGGAGCACGGACAGCCCATGAGGAAGGACTGGATCATTCCCGACAGAGAGGTGGATTCCGGGGTGATGGACTTTAACAGGTTCTTCAGACTTCCGGAGGATATGCCTACTGCCTTTGTCTGCAACTGCGATATGGCAGCCAGCATGCTCATAAGGCGCCTCAATGAGAAGGGCTACAAGGTTCCTGAGGATGTTTCCGTTGTGGGATTTGACAACTATCTTTTCCCGGGACTGTGCGATATTAAGCTCACCACCTTCGGTGTAGACAGCTATGAAATGGGAAGAAATGCGGTCCTGAACCTTATCAGGAAGATAAGCGGAGAGAGATACAGACAGGGTATCATGATCCTCGAAGGCCACATGGTAGAGGGCGACAGTGTGAAGAAGATAAGTTAAATAATAAGGCTCAAGGTTGTATTGCTACGACCTTGGGCCTTTAATATTTTCTAGCATGTGACTACGATTCCGCCGTCACCAGCATAGGTGGTTGCTACTCCTGCGGCATCCACGATGATTGCATCCAGGAAAGGAACTTTTTTTAGGATCATGTCCTTCACAACAGCTGCGCGCTCGTAGCAGTTGACGTGGGTGATCATAAGTCTCTTTGTCTCAGGATTACTGATCTCCTGGGCTACAATGTCCACCATCTTAAGGAGGGCCTTCCTGATGCCGATGCCCTGGCTCTTCTGGACAATCTCGCCGTCAACGCCCCAGCATACGGGCTTGATATTAAGGGTGGTGGCTACAAGAGCCTTCATGCCTGTAAGTCTTCCGTTCTTGCGGAGGACATCAAGGGAATCCAGGACGAAGTAGGTCTTCATCTCATCTCTATAGGCCTCAAGATCTGTCACAACATCCTCAAAGGCCATACCTGACTCTGCAAGCTCCATGGCTCTGATGGCTATCTGAGCCTCACCGCAGCAGGCGGAGAGGGAATCAACGATATGGATATTCTTGGGACCATATTCTTCGTGATAGAGGTTCTTGCCAAGAAGGGCACTGTTGTAGCTGCCGCTAAGTCTGGAAGTGAGGGTTACAACGTAAACGTCCTCAGCCTCTGTGTTATAGGCCTCCATATAAAGTTCCGGGGAAGGACAGGCAGTTCTTGGGCACTCTTCTGAAGCGGCAACCTTGGCAAGGTAGTCTGCCTGGTCAAAGGTGTCGTCATCCACGATCACGTCACTGCCTATCTGCAGGATCAGCGGAACAATCTGGAAATGTGGATCCTTCCTGTATTTAACCGGAAGATCACAGCAACTGTCTACAACAATCTTATAACTCATAAAACCTCCATTTACTGACGGGACAGGATATCTCTGGCCTCTCGTATGGAATTTCTGTATACGAGAGAAATCTTAAAGGTCATATCATTGTCCATTGCTACACTAAACATTGAATGCTTAACGATGTGATTCACATTGATAAGGCATCTATCCGAAACGGGACAGATCTGTGGGAAAATCTCACACTGATCATAGAAATTGTAAATATCACTAATGATGCGGACCTCACTCTTGTCCTTCATGTGGAGGACAAGCTCCGGACCCTGCTTGAGGACACAGACGATATCGTCTCCTCTGGCATAGCAGGTGCCATCTTTGCCGCGAAGCTCCAGGGTCTTAATGGGATCGCCCTGAGCCCTTTTTATCTCATCTATCATGGCGGTTATCTCAGCCACTCTGATAGGTTTGTTCATAAAATAGATATTGTCAGCTCTGAATTCTGACTCTTCATACTCTTTTTTATAATCGATGGAAGAGGATAGAAGGATGATGGGACTGGTGACGCCGGCCTTGACAAGGAGTTTTGCTACCTCCAGGCCCTTGGGATCCTCAGCGACCATATCCACGAAAAGTCCGTCATACATCTGCGGATATGCCAAAAAAGCCGGAACATTGCCGTAGGAATCGATGTAGATTCGCTCCCCGGTCTCCTTGAAGATCCTGTCAGACTGTCTCCCCAGAAGCCTCTCAGTCTGCTTTCTGTCTGCTATATTGTCATCACATACCGCAATATGCATATTATCCCCGTCCCCTCAAATAAAACTGAATTCTATGGGGAGCCATATCAAAAGCCCCACCAGAACAGCCTGTAACAAGATAATTATAGGCATACCGAACTTAAAATACCAGTGTTTTGTTTTGTGTCTGAAGAAGTGCATTCCTATGGTGGAGCCTATGCTGCCGCCAAGAAAGGCTATTGCAAAAAGAGTCGCCTCAGGGATACGGAAGGCGCTGGTACGCGCCCTCCGCTTATCAATTCCCATTAAGGCGAACCCTACAATGTTTATTATAAAAAAATAACCAATTGTGATGATAAGTGAATTCATTATTACTTGTTGTTTTCCACTTCCTGCATCTTCATGGCACGAACCTTGGATGAAAGTCCAAAGAGGTTGATGAAGCCCTCGGCATCGTGGTGATCGTACAGATCGCCGGTCTTGAAGGAAGCGATGCTCTCGTTGTAGAGAGAGTAAGGAGACTTGGTGCCTGCCTTGATGATGTTGCCCTTGTAAAGCTTGAAGGTAACCTCACCTGTTACATACTTCTGTGTAGACTCGATAAATGCCTGCTCTGCCTCGCGCAGTGGTGTGAACCATTTCCCTTCGTATACTATATCAGCAAACTTGTTGCCCATATCTTTCTTCATTGTATAGGTATCACGGTCCAAAATCAACTCCTCAAGCTGCTGATGAGCCTCGTAGAGGATGGTTCCGCCGGGGGTCTCATATACGCCGCGGCTCTTCATGCCTACAACACGGTTCTCAACGATATCAACGATACCGATACCGTTCTCGCCACCCAGCTTGTTAAGGGTGCGGATGATATCAGAAACCTTCATCTCCTTGCCGTTAACTGACTTAGGAACGCCGCCCTCGAAGGTCATGGTAACGGTGGTAGGTGTATCAGGTGCATCTTCAGGTGTTTTGCCCAGGACTAAGAGATGTTTGTAGTTGGGCTCCAGTGAAGGATCCTCAAGCTCAAGACCCTCGTGGGAGATGTGCCAGAGGTTACGGTCACGGCTGTAGCTGGAATCTGCTGAGAATGGAAGATTGATGCCGTGGGCCTTGCAGTACTCAATCTCAGATTCACGGGAATCCATGGTCCACTTGTCATTTCTCCAGGCAGCGATGATCTTGATGTCGGGAGCGAGAGCCTTGATGCCCAGCTCGAAACGGATCTGATCGTTACCCTTACCGGTAGCACCGTGGCAGATGGCAACAGCGCCTTCTTTTCTGGCGATCTCAACCAGCTTCTTGGCGATAAGAGGACGAGCCATGGAAGTTCCAAGGAGATACTTATTCTCATATACGGCATGAGCCATTACGCAGGGAACGATGTACTCATCACAGAACTCATCTACTACATCAAGGATATAGAGCTTGCTTGCGCCGCAGCTCTTAGCTCTCTCGTCAAGTCCGTCCAGCTCTTCTTCCTGGCCGCAGTCGATGCAGACGCAGACAACTTCGTAATCAAAATTTTCCTTAAGCCATGGGATGATAGCAGTAGTATCAAGTCCGCCGGAGTATGCAAGTATAACCTTTTCTTTTGCCATAACAGTTTTCCTCATCTTTCTTTATGTTATTTTTTCGTTTATCATTATTATATTGGGCCATTGATTTCCGCCCTCTGCAATTCAATATAACTCAGTAATGAATAAAATGCAAGTATAAAATGCATAAATATTTAAAAAATATTCAAAATATGCATAATTATTTAAATAAGCTATTGCATATTTTTTTTAATGGTCGTATACTGAATCATGTTTAGTGGAAAAACTACATATGAATAAAAATATGCATAATGCAATGTATAAAGAGATGTATAAAACTCAAAAACATGCATAAACAATGTATAAATGAGGTGAAGACTATGATAAAGGTTGGAATAATCGGCGCCACAGGTTACGCCGGAGCAGAGATCGCAAGACTCATTTACGGACATCCGGAGGCACAGGTTGTCTGGTACGGATCCAAGAGCTATATAGATGAGAAGTTCGCTTCTTTATATGGAAATCTTTTTAAACTGGTTGATGAGAGGTGCCTGGACGACAATATGGATGAGCTGGCAAAAGAGGTGGATGTCATCTTTACAGCAACTCCTCAGGGTCTGTGTGCATCCCTTGTTAATGAAGAAGTACTTAATAAAGTAAAGATAATCGATCTTTCCGCTGACTTCAGACTTAAGGATGTTTCCGTTTATGAGAAGTGGTACAAGATAGAGCACAAGGCTCCTTCTTATATAGAGGAAGCGGTGTACGGCCTCTGCGAGATCAACAGGGACAAGATCAAGGGAGCAAGGCTCATAGCCAATCCCGGATGCTACACCACCTGCTCCATACTTACAGCATATCCTCTTATAAAAGAAGGACTTATCGATCCCGACACTCTTATCGTGGATGCCCTGAGCGGTGTCTCCGGTGCCGGAAGAGGAGCCAAGGTTGCCAATCTCTACTGCGAGGTCAACGAGAGCTGCAAGCCCTACGGCGTAGCGGGTCACAGACACACCCCGGAGATCGAGGAGCAGCTGGGATATGCGGCAGGCAAGCAGATGCTGATCAACTTCACACCTCACCTTGTTCCCATGAACAGAGGAATCCTTGCCACAGAGTATGCAACTCTCGTAAAAAAGGACGGCAAGCTTCCCACAGCTGCAGACATAAGAGCAGCCTATGAGAAATATTATAAGGATGAGAAATTCATCAGACTTCTTGAGGACGGTGTTTATCCCGAGACCAGATGGGTAGAGGGCAGCAACTACGTGGATATCGGCTTTAAGATCGATGAGCGCACCGGCAGAGTCATAATGATGGGTGCCATCGACAACCTTGTTAAGGGAGCTGCGGGACAGGCAGTTCAGAATATGAATATTTTGTTTGGATTTGATGAAGCCATGGGCCTTGAAATAGTGCCCTGCTTCCCATAAGTTATAGAAAGAGTACAGGTGACAGCTATGGTTCGGACCATGACAACAGATGATTATGAAGATGTATATGCGCTTTGGATGTCAATTCACGGCTTTGGTATCAGGACCATGGACGACTCCAGGGAAGGAATCGAGAGATTTTTAAAAAGAAATCCCACCACCAGCGCGGTGGATATAGAGGACGGCAAGATAGTAGGAGCGATCCTTTGCGGACATGACGGCAGAAGAGCCTGCTTTTACCACGTATGCGTAAGTGAGAAATACAGAATGCACGGTATCGGCAAGAAGATGGTTCAGTTCTGCTGCGAGAGGCTTAAGGAGGAGGGCATCAATAAGGTCTGCCTCAACGCCTTTGTCACCAATGAGGTGGGTAACCGCTTCTGGCAGAAGATGGGCTGGACCCTTCGCTCAGACATGAACTACTACGACTGGGTTTTAAATGAAGAGAATCTTACAGTATTCAATAAATAACCAAGGAGAGAAGCTATGAAAGTTATAGAAGGCGGCGTTACAGCGGCAACCGGCTTTGAGGCGGCCAGCTGCGAGGCAAATATCAAGTACAAAGACAGAACAGATATGGCATTTGTTTATTCCAAGAAGCCCTGTGTATGCGGCGGGACCTTTACTACCAACGTGGTAAAGGCTGCCTGTGTTCAGTGGGATCAGAAGATTGTAGCTTCCGAGGCGGGCTGCCAGGCGGTAGTCATCAACTCCGGAATTGCCAATGCCTGCACAGGAAAAGAGGGCTTTGATGCCTGCGAGGCCACTGCAAAAGCAGTAGAGAAGTGCCTCGGAGTTCCCTATGAGACCGTAGCTGTGGCATCCACCGGTGTCATCGGCATGCAGCTTCCTGTGGACAAGCTCACCGCCGGTGTGGAGAAGATGTCAAAGACCCTTGATGGCAGCATTGAGGCAGGAACAGCAGCTTCCAAGGCCATCATGACCACAGACACTGTTAATAAAGAAGTGGCCGTTACCTTCGAGGTATCAGGCAAGACCGTTACCCTGGGCGGCATGAGTAAGGGCTCAGGAATGATCCACCCCAACATGTGCACAATGCTGGCCTTTCTGACCACAGATCTTTCTATAGAAAAAAGTCTTCTTCAGAAGGCTGTCAGCGAAGTAGTGGCTGAGACTTTCAATATGATCACCGTGGACGTAGACACCTCCACCAACGATACGCTGCTTTGCC
>JAEEGF011168636.1_pt1 | contig 12266 bp, 17 predicted proteins | sample 9134171 | NCBI WGS metagenome assembly JAEEGF01 (sample SAMN16246542, study PRJNA631951) | gut metagenome | biome: gut microbiome; feature: rumen; material: AP-attached | host: Bos | place: Iran: Karaj | collected 2018-10 | reverse complement strand
CACACTCAGGATATATCCACTTAGAGGGGGTGAACCCCATGATACGTAGCTGCATGGCATGGGTGTGCCCGCTTAGTGTCAGAGGGATATCTGTTTCCGGCAGTACCTCCTTTCGCCATTGCGATGGGTCGTGAGTGAGGAGGAGGGAGAATAGTTGAGAGTTATGAGTGTAGAGTTTAGAGTCAGTTGGGAATTGAGAATTGAGGGCACTAGACGCGCCAATTGAGCATTGAGAATTATCACTTGACCCTTTAAACTCTTGACCCCTTGAACTGACACTCTTGAGTGTCTTTCGGAGGTTGCCTCGCTGGATAACGGGATGGGCACCTACACTCTGGTTCTCGCAGCCAAGGATGGCAATGCTGTCATTCCCCCGACGGATAATATCCGATTCATTCATCAGGACTTTCCACCCCAGCTCTTCACGTTCCATGCGGACCAGTTCCTTTACGGCAGCCTCTCTGGCGCGAAGTCCAATGCGGGTATAAGGCAGATAGTCGTGGTTGCCTAAGACGGCATATACAGCCCTCCTCTTATCCGAAGGCTGGTTGCCCAACTGCCTGAGGATGGGAATGAAGGGCTTCAGCTCGTTGGGCGAAAGGGCGACAAGGTCGCCTGTGAAGCCGATGATATCGGGCTGTAGGGCGTTGATCTCGCTGATTCGCTGCTGTAGCTCCTTCTCGTGCCCCGCCCAGCCGTCAAGGTGTAGGTCGGAGATTTGAACGATACGCAGGCCATCGAAGCTGGCTGGCAGATTACTGAACGTGAGGTCCACATGCTTCACCTGATGGCGGAAGCGGCCATAGACATTGCCATAGATGGCTATCACTATCCATATTGCAACCAGCACAAGGGCTCCAAAGCCAAAGGGACGGTAGTTGACGCGCAGATGTGCCACTATCCCCACCAGCTTTGCCAGTATATATATAACGTGTGGCACCAATGCCAGCAACACGCTAATGATTACTATGCCCAGAAGCAGGTATTTCATGATTCAGATTTACATGTTAGTTTCACTATGCTATCGTTTCTCTAATCTCATCACCTTTACGGGGCGGTCGCTGCCAACTTGTAGTTTGCTGCAGTAGTTGATGTCACCTGTATCACGGAAGCCGCACTTCTCCATCACACGTCCTGAGGCAGGATTATCCACGAAGAAGTCGCACCAGAGGGTCTGGAACATCTTCTCGTTGAAACAGTAGTCTATCAGCCATCGCAATGCCTCCGTGCAGATGCCCTGGTTCCAGTATGGTTTGGCTATCCAGTAGCCAGCCTCAGCATCGTTCTCGCCTATGTTGATGTTGCTCTCTCCGTAGATGAAGTAGCCAATGCAGCCAATAGCCTCACCCGTCTCCTTCAGCACGATGGCCCAGGTACGGTCGTTATGGAAGATGGTGCGTATAATCTCCAGACTCTCCTCCACACTCTTGTGTGGCGGCCATCCGGCACGGGGGCCTACATCAGGGTCGCTGGCATATTGGTAGAGCGTTTCAGCATCACTCTCCTGCCAAGGGCGTATTATCAGTCTTTCAGTTTCCATCGGTTACTATTATTCTCTTCAATTCCGCCATGTCTGCGATAATATAGTCGGCACCGCTGCTGGTCAGTTCCTCACGGGTTCCGTTGCCGAATGTTACGCCTACGGTCTTACAGGCGGCTCTGGCACCCATCAGAATGTCAACGCCCATGTCGCCAACCACCAATGTATGGGTAGCGTCTATGCCCGCCCTGCGTAGTATCCGCAGAACAGGATCCGGGTTGGGCTTGGCATGTTTTACGTCCTCGGCTCCCAGAATGTAGTCAAAGTCCTCAGCTATGCCCATATCGTTCAGCAGGTCGTGAAGCGAGAAGGAAGTGCGCGAAGAGGCAATAGAGGTTTTGATGCCTTGCCCGCGAAGCCATTCTAAGGTTTCCATCACATGTGGGAACGGCACGGGCGGAGTAGCCTTTCTGTTGATATCAAACAGACGATGGTGCATAGCCTCGCAGGCATCAATCCCCTCCTCATCAATTTCCGGAACAAAGCGGCGGTAGCATTCTCGAAGCGGCAAACCTATTGTGGCAGTTATTGCTTCCTCACTGGCTATGGGATGTCCCAACTCCTGCAGCGTCTGTTGCACGCTGGTGATGATGATACGATGGGTGTCTGCCAGCGTACCGTCAAAGTCGAATATAACAAGTTGAATGTTCATCATAACTATTGCTTTATATATTTTTGTCGGACGGCTTTGGGTAGTTTGGATACTATTAGGTGGTAGGATTCCCTGATCCATTCCTGAACCAGAGAGTCATCCAGCTGGGCGTAATACACATCGCTCCAGTGTTTCTTGTTCCAGTGGTAGGCGAGGATTACGGCTGAGAACTTCTCGCGCAGTTCCTCGTTCCTTTCCGGCGTTAGCTTCAGCGCCAGTCTGGGTTCGGAATCCTGCATATCGTGCTTGCTGCCGCCCAGCCATAGGCAGACAAAGATTTTGCCTTCCAAGCGGAAGGTGATGATATCGTCGCCAAAGGGCTGGTCCTCTGTCACGCCAGGGAGCGACAAAGTGTATTCCCGTACCTGTTCAATGTTCATATTATAGTTGTTGTTGGGGCAAAGATACGATTAAGCGAGCGAAATGAAAAAGAAAAGCTTGTTTTTCTTTTCATTCCCGAGCGATAGTATCTTCGACGAAGTCAATTTTACGATTAAGTGAAAACAATATAAAATAAAAGCGTTTTTATTTTTATTGTTGAACGGAAGTATCTTCGACAAGGTCAATTTACAAAGAATCCCCGATATCGTACTGTTATCGAGGATTCTTCTTTGTTATTATCTATGATATTACTATAATGTCTTGATCCATTCGGAGCTTTCATCGCCAAGCAGGTTGATGAGTTTGGAATAGAAGGTGATAAGTTCGTCTTTTGACTTCCTGTTTAACCCTGCCATATTATGTTGCAAGGTTAGCAGGATACGGAACATGCGACGAGTAAACTGGTCGTCATCGAAATAACAGATTAGGGCAATGATATGCTTGTACGGGCAGATACGGTGCCCACACTCCCATGCATTGTATGTTGCCTGTGATATCTTCAGGGCAATGGCTATCTGTTCCTGCGTCACATCCTTGCGCTGACGTGCCTGTAGGAGGGCAGAGGAGAAGTCGTATAGGATATTCATTTGCTACCTCCCTTCATGTAGTAAGGCATAAACTCGTCCGGTTCACTAACGCTGATAGCAACGGGTATGCCTTTGGTACGATGAATCAGGAACGCTTTCTTAGGATCGGTAACAAACGAGAGGAACGTCCCAACCCCCTTTGTACGGAACCAACCTATGTATCCGAATACGCCTCCGATGCCAAACAGGCGAATTGTGTTACCAAATAATAAATTTCCCAGTTTGAAAGAGGTGCCCAATGTAACATTACAGACCTTTCCCTTGTTTATTAACAATCGGTGCTGGTCATCAATCCTCTCAATGTAATCTATGTTTTCATAAGATATCCTTTTGGTACGTAGCAATGTGCGAATACCTATTCCTTCATCGTCCGCAATGATATACATGGGGAAAAGGAGAAAACACGAAAAGGATGCGACCAGAAGAACTATAGTAACGATAATCCCACCAATGACGTTTATCCCTTTAGAAATCAAATACAACTCCACAAAAATGGCGAGAATAACTACAAGGAAGAAAAGGGCTGTTAACCACTTTATCCCTTTGCTTTGCGAACACTCATAAATTGTTTTCATACTGAAGATTTTTGATTGATAATTAAATGTTGTTGCAAAGTTACTGTTATTCTCCTATACTTCTTATCAGTTTTGCTGATATTTGTGATCCCCGTTGTTTTAGACTCTTGACTTTAGCAGTTAACAGATTACAATATACTGGATAGTATTATTAGTTGGATGAGCAGAATAGCAGGAAGACCAAACACAAATTTCTTGTGCTTGGTCTTGTGATGCCATACTTTCATGCCCAATAGGGCGCCTATGCTGCCACCTATGACGGCTAATCCCAATAGGGTAGACTCAGGGATGCGCCATCTGCCGTGTGCAGCCCGCCACTTGTCTATACCATAGACGATGAAAGCAAGGATGTTGATGCTAACAAGGAAATATACTACAAACTGCATCAATACTTGGTGAAGTTGTATTTTTCCCTTAAAGCTGTTTTCTGTTCCTCGCTGAGGCTGTTGAAATAGGCTTTCCAGCCCGGGCAGAAGTTGATGTGCCAACGCCAGAAACGTCCCGTCAGCGATTTGGGCTTCCTATCGTATTTTGCTCTCAGCTTGCAATTTTCACATTGATGTGCCATATTTTTTTATTTAATGGTTAGCGGTTAGCGTAATTTTTGAACTTTTGAATTTTGAATTTTGAATTACCCCAGCATAGCCTCTACGTCCTTCTCAAAGTCCTTGGGAGCTGTGGTGGGAGCGTAGCGCTTGATGGTCTCACCGTCCTTAGAGATTAGGAACTTGGTGAAGTTCCACTTGATGTCGCTGTCTTTTTCCACGCTCTTGCTGATAGCCTTGAAGAGTGTCTTGGCAGCTATGGCCTTCAGTCCCTTATACTCCTCGGTGGGAGCCTGTGCCTTCAGGTATTCGAAGATGGGTTCTGCGGCAGGGCCGTTCACATCCGTCTTCTTCATAATCTGGAAGGTCACGCCGTAGTTCAATTGGCAGAACTCCTCAATCTGTCCGTCAGAGCCTGGATCCTGCTCCTTGAACTGGTTGCAGGGGAAGCCTATGATTACCAGTCCCTTATCCTTATACTTCTGGTTCAGCTCCTCCAGTCCTGCAAACTGAGGGGTGAATCCACACTTGCTGGCTGTGTTGACAATCAGCAGCACTTTTCCCTGAAACTCAGAGAAGTCTATCTCTTTTCCCTTGCTCGTCAGAGCCTTGAAATCATAAATTTTTGCCATATCTTTGTTATAAATTATAATGGGGCATTATGCCCTGTTGAATTTTTCCTTTGGCTGCTTGCAACGGGGACAGCGCCAATCATCGGGCAGGTCCTCGAAGGCTACGCCGTCGTGTTCTGCCGGGTCATATACATAGCCACAGACAGAGCATACATACTTGCCACTGGCTTCCTGCTTTTCGAAATCCACTTCGGGCCATACGGTGGGTACCGGATTGTCGAGGTCCATCACGCGTTTGGCCTCCAGATTCTCGTAGCCCTGCGGGCTGTGGGTGCTGCAATACACCGTGGGATGGTTACGGATGAATTCACGCACACGGTCCAACGTCTCACGGGCTGCTGGCAGGTCGTCATAAACCACCGACAGTTTATTCTCATACAGGGCCTCGTCAACGTAAGTGATATCGCCGTGAAGCATGTAGAACAGTCCGTCGTTCTCCACCACGATGATACTGTTGCCCTTGGTGTGACCCTTAGCCTTGATCAGGTATATGCCGTCGGCTATCTTCTGAGACTCGGGGAAATTGTAGTATGGCCCGTCGGTATAGCTTACCGGCACAAGGTTTGTCAGCCCCTGCAACTCGGCAGCATCCATCTCGTCCTTGTTCACATACACCTTCGCGTTGGGGAAACTGCGAAGTTCTCCGGAATGGTCAGCGTGGCGATGGGTGAGCAGAATCATGGTCACCTGTTCGGGCTTGTAGCCAAGGGCAGCGAATGCCTCCATATAGGTGCAGATATCCTTTCCTGTGAAGGCCATTGAATTCTCGTCGGGTGTTTCTTCAGGGAAACTCACCGGGATGCCGGTATCTACCAAAATCACCTCAGAACCGGTGTCGATGAGGTAGTTCTGCAGGCTGCCACGATAGCGGACGTTCTTATCGAATTTGTCCGGGCCTTCTTCACCGCCGAAGGCGAAGGGCTGGGTATAGAACCCGGCACGTCTGAATTTTACAGCTTTAATTTCCATATTTCGTTTAGTTTGAGGAATAATTTATTCGGCTGGAGCCCACTTGCAACGTACGGGCGACACAATGGCGCCCTCCTTTTTCAGTTCGGAAAAAGCCTTATCTATTTCCTTACGGTCGATACCTGTAATCTCTGCAATCTTGCCAGCGTTGACGGGTGCACCGAACTCACGCATAGCCTGTAATACTTTCTCTTTCATGGTTATTTTAATTTAGCCCCCTCAATATTTCCTTAAGGGGAGGTTTGGTTAGTGGTTAGTGTAATTTAGGGGCAATGGTTATTGAATGTTCAAGGGGCAAGAGGATACCAATAATGTTAAATTCTCAATTGGCGCGATTAGCGCCCTCAATTTTCAATTCTCAATACCTCTAAACTCTACACTCTCAACTTTAAATTAGACTTTAGTCCGTTATAACTTTTCTCTTTTAATTTAATTCCCTCCCCCCCGGGGGGGACGGGAGCTTTACATCTGCTTCACCAGCCAGTTCTGAACGCCGATCTTCTCTATGAGGTCAATCTGGCCCTCGCTCCAGAAGAGGTCTTCCTCCTCATCCAACAGGTAAGCCTTCAGGATGTCATACGTTGTGGGGTCATCCTTTACGCCTTCCATGCATTTCTGCAACATCTCAACACCAGGTCCCTGAATGGCGAGGTCAGCCTTTACATACTCTACGGGATCGCAGATGAAGTCACGACTCTTCATGCCCTCGAACTTGATTTCTCCACCCAGGTCGAGGATGCGCTCTGTAAACTTCTCAACCCAGCCCATCTCTTCACCGAAGTGGCCGATGTACTTCTCTCCGAGCTTGGTAAAGCCCTGAGCCTTGAAAATCATACCCTGCTGCTTGTGAACCATAGCACCTTCTGCCAGATGGGTTACGAAAAACTGTAAAGTCTCAATTGTTTTCTTCTTATCCATAATGGTAATGTTTAATAGGTTTTAGATTAAAATATTTATTAAAGTCTCTCAAGTTCAACTCATGTACTCATTTTCCCATAAGTTTACTGTGTGATTTTGAATCACAATGCAAAGGTACACAATATTCTTCATTATCTTGCATCAGTGTATTCTATTTTTGGATAATCTTTGAAAATACACGGGGATTGATATTGAGCGATACCCATGCCCAATCCTGCCAAGACTTATGATTGCCCCCCATCACAACGTCCATGGTCTCTGTGCCAAGCATGGTTGAGTATCCTGCCATCAGGGTGACATTCTTCATCAGCCTGGTTGCCATCTGCAGGTCTATCTCGTGGCCCAGACCTCTTCTGTTGTTGATGGCTTTCTGTACCGTTGCAAAATAGTGATAGCCTAATTGCAGGTTGGTATTCTTGGCAACCTTGGCACTTACGCCTGCCTGAATATCCTGGAGCCCCAGCGTGACATTACGCGTGAAGTAATCCATGGCTCCGTAGAACATGTGGTGACTGCCGAAGAGCTGGTCAAAGGCCTTCTCCTTGGTGCCCTCCCCATCATTGCCGCTACGATAGTCATAGCCGGCATTCACGCTCCATACGGGGTTTATCTGGTATCCCACCTTTGCGCTTGCCATCCATGCAGATACCTTAGTGCCAGCGGGGTTCTTACCCGTCTGATAGTAGAAGGCTCCGTGCACATTGAAGTCCGATGGTTTGTAGCTCAGGTCGGTTCCGAAGGTCTGCATGTACCAGGTCTTGCCATTGCCTACCTCTCCTGCCTCACGTCCTAAGTTCATGGCAAGGAGCGAGATGCCCAATGGCGTGTCTGCTGCCTGAAGGTGATACCATAGGGTCTGCATGGACTTGTAGGGCATCGGGCCGTTGTAGTAGTTGCCATGGTTGTTGGCTGTTGCCTGGTTAAAGGCGACTATCATGTGCAGACGGTTCTGCTGATTCTCATATCCCAGACGTAGGGCATCATGCCAGTTGCCTGATACGTGCCAGTCCAGTCCGCCCAGGATACGCTCGTCATCATAGGCCAGCTGCTGACGTCCCACCTGTACAAAGAAGCCCTGTCCGAACCTGAGCTTTGCCCATGCCTCATTGACCGCAACCTGACTCTCATTGGCATTAAGACCACTCTGTCCCCAGACGCCAGTATGCTGAGCGGAAAACTTCAACTCTAGATTGTTATTGCGCTGATAACCAAGCGATAATCGTGCACGATTATTTATAAAGGTGGCAGGTTGATGACCCTCACTCCGAGGGGTACCGGCACCATTGTTGTACTCACCACGTGTACGCAATTGCGCGTCCACAGTAAACTGATTCTCTTCCTGTGCTACGGCTGTTACAGCAAACAGTGCCATAGCGATTATTGTTAATTGCTTTTTCATTTTTTTTACCTAATCTCTAATCTCTAATCCCTAATCTACTAAGCAAGTAAGCTATTAGCCATTTTAACTAACTGAGGATAGGGTAGTGCACCCACTGTTCGTTGGATATCTCCGTCTTTGGTGATGAAGAACAGGGTGGGGATGGACATGATGCGGGCTGCCATGGCTAGGTCCTGATTTTTGTCTACATCTACCTTCAGGACTTTAACCCGTCCTTCGTACTCTTTGGCCAGACGTTCCATTAGGGGAGCAAGTGCCTTGCATGGGCCACACCATGTTGCATAGAAATCAATGATGACTGGGGTCTTACCCGTGTAGTCGTACCCTCTGAGGTACTGCTGATAATCTTTAATATTTTCCATATTCTTTATTTTTTTTGTGGTTAGTGGTTTGTGGTTAGCAAATTGGCTTAATAGCTTAGTGGCTTAATAGCTTAGTGGCTTAGCGGTTAGCAAACAACTTGTCAACTCGTTTACTTGTTAACTTGTCAACTAAATTATGAATTATGAACTATCTAAGTGTTATACTTTTTGTAGGACAGACCAAGGTGCATTTAGCACACTTTATACAATCGGGGTGCAGATAGCCTGCCTCGTCCCCCTTGCTGTCATAGGGCGTAAGCTGCATAGGACAGAAACGGGCACAGCTCTTGCACTTGAGACTGCAGGTACTGGCAACGTGGACGCTGGTATAGGGCTTGGGCAGCGGCTTATGCTTCGGAGTTACCCAGCGTGAGATGGTTCCCATAGGACAGAACGAACACCAGGTACGTGGCGCGTAGATAAACGACAGGATAATGCCGACTATGGTTGTTACCATGATTATGGTCCAGAAGACACGACCGATGCCGCTCCACATAGCCAGTCCTCCCTGGCTCCAGGGTACATTCAGCATCAGTTGCAATCCGAACATTCCGAAGATGAAGAACACCATGAACAGACGGAAACCGAAGGTACGCACGAAAGCGGGTATGGGACGGTGGGGTGAGTACTTGGATAGCAGGCGGTCATACAGATTGCCTCGCGGACAGACATTGCCACACCAGAAACGGCCTCGCCAGATACTGGTGAGCACAGGACCAATCATACAGATGAGCGCAATGAGACCTATCACCGGATAGAACCATCCGATAATAATGTATGCGATGATGATCCAGTAGAGGTTTAACCCTGAAGTGGTTAAGTGACGGTGAAAATTTCTTTTTTTCTTTTCCATATTCCTTATTTAATCTTAAATCCTTTGAATTTTTTTGCAAAGGTAAGGAGTTTATGATAGATATGTGAATCATTTTTTCTATCTTTGCATCGGATTTATCTATTAAAAGCGGTTAGCGGTTAGGGGTTAGCGAATTTTGAACTCACTTTTATCTTTTATCTTTTCATTTTTAACTCCAAATTATGACTCTACAACAACTGAAATACATAGTGGCAGTTGACAGACAGCGCAACTTTGCCAAGGCAGCCGGGCAGTGTGGCATCTCGCAGCCCACGCTTAGTGCTATGCTTGTGAAACTGGAAGAAGAACTGGATGTGCGCATCTTTGAGCGCAGCAACAAGATGGTGACTCCAACGGCAGCTGGCGAGAAGATTATCCGTCAGGCAAAGAAAACTATTGCCGAAGCGGAACGTATAAAGGAACTTGTGGCTGAAGACAAGGGAGATATCAGTGGTGAGTTTACCCTGTCAGTAGGTCCTACCATAGCACCTTACATTCTGCCTAAGTTCATACGTCATTATGTGGAGAATTACCCCACGGTCAGACTCTCTGTCCGAGAGATGAAAGCGGATGTGATGCTTGGCGAACTGCAGTCGGGGAATCTGGATGCAGGCATTGCCATCAGCGGAAACTCGCGTCAGGGCATCCTGGAAGTACCGCTATACACAGAGCGTTTCATGGTATATCTGTCTGAAAGTTGCTGGCGCAAGCTGCCCGTGTTCAAGCCCGAGAACCTGGAGCACGAGAAGATGTGGATAATGAGGGAGGAACAGTGTCTGCGCGAGAGTGCCTTCAGTTTCTGTAAGGCAAGAACTAAGGGTAATCGTGTTTATGAGGCAGGAAGCATAGAGACCCTTATCCGCATTGTAGATGAGGTAGGGGGCTTTACCATTATTCCAGAGATGCACCTGCCGTTCCTCTCTGACAGCCAGCGTGAGAACGTGCGCCGGATAGAAGGCGACTACCTGTCGCAACGACGCATCTCGCTCTATATCCGTGAGGACTACATCCGTCAGCGCATGCTGAAAACCATCACAGATACGCTTCTCCGATTCATGCCCAAGGGGATGATGGAGGAGCATATTGTGAAGTATGGAATTAAGTTATAATCCCTACCAGTTGTGCTATAAGGGAATCATAGATTACTCTGATACCTTTACTGCCACGGCATGAAGCTGCTGCCAACCGGCACGATCGGTGAGGCGGATCATGAAGTGATAGTCGCCCGGATCTATGTCGGCAGGAATCTCAATATTGTGCCGTGCTATGTAACTACGCTGTCCTTCGGGGATAATGAAATCCTGATTGTATACCCAGGGATTGACAGGTGCTTTCTTTGCATCCAGGGGGCAATCCGTAGATGTTGTGCTGTGGGTGTGATGGTCGAAGTTGTTATGAATCTCTATGTTGTAGGCACCCAGCTCTACATCGTCCTTGAAGAGATAGTTGAAAGGGATAACATCACCACGACGGAATACCTCGCAGTCTATGGGAATGGCTACAATACCTTCAGCAGAGATTTCAGGAGTGGTCATGTCCTTGGGCTTGTTCTCTTCAGAACTGCTGCACGCACTGAGTGCGCACAGCAGCATAAGGGGTAAATAATACTTTTTCATTTCCGTAGAATGATTATTCGTCCTCGTCGTCATCTTCTTCCTGAGTGATGCTCTTCTGGGCAACGGTTGTCTTGCCGTTGGCATCGGTAACCTTCAGTTTCAACAGGTCGCCAACTACAACACCCTTACCCTCGATACCGACATGTACATGGAAACCGTCTATGTTCAGCATACCAATGTACTTGGCATCTGTAACATCCTTGGTAACCTTGGTAGTTGTGCCATTGGCATCAGTAACGGAAATTTGGATGGCAGCAGTCTTGCCGGGGGCAGTTACATCGGCCTTTACGCAGATAATGTCACCCTCAATATTAGCTTCGTCCATAACGATGGATGGAGCAGGTGTGCTGTCCTCTACATCATCGTTGTCACAAGAGGTTAAACCAAAAGTTACTACACTCAGAATAGAAGCCATAAGGCTCAGATATTTAATACTTTTCATTGTTTTTTAATTTAAAATGTTATTAATTTAGCTTTGCTAAAGGGGTAAGGAGCAAGGGGCAAGAGGATTCTTCACTCTTCATTCTTCACTTTTAAAACTCCACCCCAACCATCATTGATAGGTTGATACCCGGCTCGGGCACGTCTATCAGACGGTAGTAGCTGGTGTGATCATAATAGCGACGGTTCAACAGATTGTCGGCATGCATCGCTATATGCAGAACCTTACTGCCACGCAACTGGAATTCTTTTCCGGCTGAGAGGTTCAGGGTCCAATGCCCATCTGTGGGCTTCTCAGGGGGGACAATCTCATTTTGTGCACCAACTATGTGAGCGCTGAGGCCTACAAAGCCCTTACCCTTATAATTGAAGGAGTATCTAAGTCCAGTATCCACAGACCAAGGGGTGCTGAAGGGTAGGGTATAGCCTTTCTTCTGCCCCGATTGCTGACGGGCATGCAGGTACTCGCCCTGGGCATGCGCCTGCCAGTGCTTGGTAAAGTTCCACTTCACCTGAACTTCTATGCCATAGCGCAACACCTCGGCCTGCGTGTACTGATACAGTTGAAGGCCCTCTACGTACTGAGACGTAGGGTTCAGATAAATGTAGTTGGGGAAGTAGTTCAGATAGGGTTCCACCTGCATCTCCCATATATCATTACCCCAGCTGATGCTGGCATCCAGTTGATATGATTCCTCGGGGTCAAGCTCTGTATTACCACGTTCGTAGCGGAAGATGTGGTAGTTGATGCCATCGGCACCCAACTCCTTGGGGATGGGCACACGGAAGCTCTTAC
>JAEEGF010556710.1_pt1 | contig 12267 bp, 18 predicted proteins | sample 9134171 | NCBI WGS metagenome assembly JAEEGF01 (sample SAMN16246542, study PRJNA631951) | gut metagenome | biome: gut microbiome; feature: rumen; material: AP-attached | host: Bos | place: Iran: Karaj | collected 2018-10 | reverse complement strand
CGTCTTGTCGACAAACAGTTCGTTTACCAGCTTAACGTTGTCCAGATCCATTATCAAAACAGCGCCCTTTTTTCTTTTACACAGTTTGGATACCCGCTCAACACCCTTAGCCTTGTTAAAAAAACCTGTCAGCATATCGATGGTGGCTTCTTCCGTAAGGTCCTCAATCTTTCTGGTGTTTTTTATCGCATTTTTAATTCGCCTGATGAGGATGTCCTGCTTGAAGGGCTTTAGTATTACGTCTGATGCTCCGAGAACCAAGCCCATCTCCTCAGTGTCCGTGTTTTTGTCCCCGGAGATGAATATTACAGTTGTATGTGCAAGCCCCATCTTATCCTCGTAGCGCCTGAGGGCGATGTAGGTATCAAAACCATCCGGCTCGGGCATGAGAATATCCAAAAGGACAAGATCCGGGGTGTTTTTTTCAATATATTTAAGAAAAAGAGTGCCTGAGTTGAGGCAGGTCACCCGCATGTTTTCTGCAGAAAGAAACCTTCTGGCCTCATCCAGTATTATCGGGTCGTCATCCACGACAACAACATTGAAATCCATAAGCAATCTCCCACTTTAGTTGACAGTAACAGTCCTTTTTATCTGAGTGCTTCTCTTACCGTATTTGCAAGGTATCTTATGACCTCCACAGGATATCTGCCGACAGCTGTCTCTCCCGTAACCATCACGGAAGACGCGCCATCCATGATGGCATTGTAGATGTCACTCACCTCCGCCCTTGTAGGCACTTTCATCTTTTCCATCGAAGCAAGCATCTGCGTCACCACCATAAAGGGCTTGCCGACGCTGACACATTTTCCTGCAATCTCTTTTTGCACCCGCGGAAGCTCCCACAGCGGCATGCTGTTCCCAAGATCCCCTCTTGCAATGATGATCTCATCACACACATCAAAATATGATTCAACATTCATAACGCCGGGGCGGTTCTCTATCTTGGCAAGTAGCTTCATGTCTTTGCATCCGCATTCTTCCATGTTCCTGCGCACAGTCAGAAGGTCATCCCTGCTTCTGACAAAGGGCTGCATCACCCCCGTGATTCCAAGCTCCCCGGCATTCTTAAGATTCGTTATGTCATCTGATGTGACCGGCGAAAGAAAAATGTCTTTTCCCACAACAGCGACGCTCTTTCTCTGTGTCAGTTTCCCTCCTCGCTGAATCCTTATCTTTGCGGCGCTTCTGTCCTTCTCCACTACTTTGGCAAGGATCCTTCCGTCGTCCAAAAGAACTTCATCCCCAAGGTCAATATGCTCCAAAACCTTCAAATCCAGAGGGATCCCCACATCTCCCAAAAAGAACTCGCTTCCTTCTGAAAGCAGAGTCTCCCCCGGAAATCTTCCGATGCGAAGTTCAGGTCCCTGCATATCGATCAGTATCTTAGGTTTAACGCCGCATGTCCGTGCAGCGAGATGAATTTTTGATATGCTCTGCCTGCACTCAGATAACATGACATGGGACAGATTGATCCTTATCCCCGTCATTCCCGTCTCAAACATTTCTCTTAACACATCCGTATCATCGCAGGAGGGACCAAGTGTTCCATATATGTCGACTCTTCTCTTTTCCATAATATGCCCCACTCTTGTATATGTATTATCAGCCCGCCTGCTTCTTTCCATGCAGCACCGGTCTTGCAATGTGCACGTTAAAGAGTTCAATCAGCGGTCCCATGAAAAATGCCGTTATGATCGTACCGATTCCGGCTATTGTTGGAATCTGCGATACACTGCCGCCCGATGTAAGGAAAAGAACGCAGCCCAGCACTACACATACAAGGTCAGTTATGATCCTTACGTACTGGAACTTTCCTTTTTTCCATGTGTTGCATATGATAAGTGCAATCGCATCATATGTTGATACTCCAAGATCTGCCGTCATGTAGAACGCAGAACCGAAACAGATAATGACAACACCAATCACAAGACAAAGCACTCTGACCACTATGGATGGATCAACAATGACTGTCAGCAAAAACTCATATGTAAACTGTGTGATATAACCCAGAAGAAAAAGATTTATGAATGTCGCAATTCCGATGTAATGCCTGTCAAATACAAGTGCAAACAGCAAAAGAACTGCGTTTGTGATCACATAAAGCGTACCAAAACTTATAGGGATAAGAGCGTCAAGCCCCGCCATGAACGACTGAAAGGGATCCACTCCCAATGCTGCGATCTTAAATATGCCAACGCTTATCGCACAGATGATAACTCCAAACAGTGACATTGCTATTCTTTTTCTCAGGTTATCTCTCTTCATAGCTGGTCTCCTTGAAATAAACAATAAGGCCCAGAGAATGCGGGACACTCTCTAAGCCTTATTATATCTGCAAAACGTACCATCGAAAACAATAATCACAGATTTAACAGTATTTTTTAGTATATTTGCAAATGCTATTTAGTTTAAAACAGTTGCCCGTTTTCCAGGTACCCAAATATCAGATCAGCACACGCCATGCTCATTGCAAAAAGCGCAAGGATAAACATGAGTACCACGGCAGCCTTGTCATAAATTATCTTTTCAGTGCGAGTATTGGATATCAGCACCTCAATACCGATACCTATAAGTATCAGTGGCCATAGCTTAAATATGAGCTCATAGCTTATTACATTGACGAACAGGTGAAGGATAAACATAATACCGAATACAACGAGCGAAGCTCCGGCTGTAATGGTTCCGACCCTGTGAGTTCTGACAGTCTCCATATCACGCCTCCTTTGAATCAAAGCTCTTGTCCTCTAACTGTGCAATATCTGCCATGGTCTTCACCTCTGTATCAGGCGCGATATCAAGTTCTCTTTTCTTGCCTATGATCAGCCTTACGCCCACAACAACGAGAAGGATTGCAACAACAACCTGCGGAATGTTACTGAAAACAGGGTAAAGATCATCCCAGTAACCTTCAGGTATCAGGCGGTAAATTATGTCAGAGAAGTAGTCCCATAGCTGGGCAACACCGATTATGATGAAAATAGCAGCTGCCCATATTCTGATCGTTTTGTTTGACAGCCTGCTCCATTTAAGGTCTGAGAACTCTTCCCAGACGTACTTATCTTCCATCCCGGCAAAGTCTTCATCCTCCATGCCCGCATAGTTTCTTGCGTGGAAGAAACCGTAGAACCACATCACAACACAGACCGGCATGAGGAAATCCAATCCGCCGTAGATGACAAGCAGCGCCATTGGCAAAATGAACAAAAGCATAAGGGTAAAACCATTTTTCATAAATCCCATATACATCTCTGCTGCTCCCGGCATAAATGAGAAAATAAATGTAAAAAATCTGTTTTTCTTTTTCTGTTTCATCTTGTGTACCTCCAACTTCATTTGAATAAACTCTGAATATGTGACTGTATAAATTCCTCTGTTTCAAGTAAATAATCGGCACGGGATTTTTCGTTTAAAACTTCTTCCTTTGTTGTGACGGTTTTACTTTTTAATACCTCATCTCTTGATATAACATTTCTTTCCAAAACAGCATCTTCTCTTGAGGGGATGACCGCTTTTGTATCAGGAATAAACGGAACAATGCAGACAAGTGCAATAGCTGCCGCCACAGCAAATCCGACTCTTGCGCAGTATCTGCCAAACTCTGCTGTCTTTATTCGCCTTTTATGTTCAATAAAAGACAAAACGTTTCTTTCAATACCGGCCGGCGCCTGAACTGGCTCTTCATTCTCTATATCCAGGATCAGCTTATCAAGTTCTTCGTCACTTAAATATGGTATGATCTTGTCATTTTTACTCATGCGAGCAGGTCCTCCTTCCTGATTTTTTTCTTTAGCATATCTCTTGCCCGGTATATATGTGACTGTACAGTCTTTAGCGGAACTCCGATCCGGACGGATATTTCTTTTGCCGTAAGCCCCTCTTCAAAATGAAGCTTTGCAGGTATCCTGTACGGATCCGGCAGTTCATCACAGCTGTCCTTGAACATCTTTACGATATCCGCCGTGACAAACTTCTCAAGAGGGCCATCGCGGCTAAGCGCCTGCGCCTCGGGAAGTTCATCCTCCGGCGTCGCAACAGAGCGCCGCTCGGCAGCTCGCAGATAATCAATGCACTTGTTACTTGCGATTCTACAAAGCCATGCTTTTGCCAAGTTGCCATCAAATTCATTCATGTGCTGATAAGCAGAAATAAAAGTCTCCTGGGTGATATCCTCCGCGGCGAAATAATCACCGGTCATTTTAAGACATACAGAGAAAACAAGATTCTTATATGTGCTCATCAGCTCTATTAACTTTTTCTCAGAATCGGTTTTCCCCATATTTTTTCCCTTTATTTTGCTCTCCTCATATAATATAACGAATCACATATCAAAAAGTCTGCAAAAAAGAATAAAAAATTATGCAGCTTCCGATAATTTCGAAAGCTGCATGATCTGTGAAGGTTTCTAATTCAAAAAACGAAAGTATGCGATCAGATATCTGCTGCGATATCAATGTTCTCTCCTGTAATTCCAATCCAGGCGCCGTCCCCTGCTTCCTTTGACTCTGCATGGGCAAGGAGCCACTTGTTGGATGCTGTCATCATCTTATCTTCCTGATTGGCAGGTGTAAATTCAGGCATACCAACATTGGTGCCCTTAGGAAGACCTACAAGAACCTGGAACCCTGAATCCTTGTGTGCCTGACAGGGTGCATAGTGAAGCGCAGTCGCATAAACCTCTACCATAACTCCCTTGGGAACCAGAAATGCCTTGACCTTGGAAGAATCAATCTTGTAATCAACTATCTCTTCTCTCTTCGCAAGAAGAAGTATGAAGTCGGTAGCCCCAAGATTTATCTCGCTTGAGCGGTGGTATTCAAGGCAGTTGAGCTTGGTGTTATGACCATTGCACCATCCAAACTGCATCGGCAGCCCGCCAAAAAGAGAAGTTGAAATGCTGTCTGCTGCAGGAAGCTCCTGAAGAACCTTCTCCTCAGCCACATAGTCTGTTCCTTCAGGAACAGGAGTCTTGTCCCTGAGTGCATCTTCGATCTCTTTTTTCTCTTTTTCGTAACCCTCAACAATCCTTCCGTAATCAGTAAATTCCGGATCTGTAACATTAAATATTTTCATGCCCTACCTCCTAATAATAAAAAATATATTACCAATTGACATAATACATCCAACCGGAATGTATTTCCTATCAAAATCATGCCAAAACATATCAATAATTGCTGCCGTCATTCAAAAAAAGGAAAAAAGAACAGCAGCTTACGCAGCGCCTCGAAACCACAGCCACGACAGCTTCCTGTTAAGCCTGTAAAGCAGGGTCGCGACCAGGAATGCGATCAGATAGATGAGTAATACCGATCCAACTATAAGAACAGGAGGCAGCACGTTCGGATCAAGAAACGGATATGGAATCATATCCATAGGAATCACTTTACATGCGAAAAGACTTATCACGACAACTCCGTAGACTGTGATGAACCAGGTCCCGTTAAGTCTCTTAAGAGGCGCTACCTTTCCTATAGGAGAATCATTGGTAATAAAGGATAACACAACAAGTACTGGCATGATACCATGGGTGATCATCTCGTCCCATTCATCCAGAGGATAATGGTCTCCGATCAGAAATCCAATGAGCACAACGATCATTATGACCGACTCGGAAACAGCGCATGACAACCTCAGAAAATACATCCAGATCCGGGTCATCTCTTTTCCAGAAATGATCTCATACAGATTGATAAAGATAAAGACAAATGCTCCCAGCATGGTAAAGAGAGTACCGTTTACAGTTAGAAATCGAAGTGCATATATGCCCTCTTTGAATGCAAACACAAGATACATGGGCACTATTCCCAGTAAAAAAATGATGACTGATATTATCAGGTTCACTGTTTTTTTCATTTTAAACCGCCTGTCGAACTTATCATAGATCAGTTCAAAATCTCTGATATCATTCATAAGATCATTCCTCACCCGAAAGAAGTTTGTCATAGATCCGGATCATCTTATCAGCATATTTTCTGCTGCTGAAATCCTCTGCCCTTTTAAGCGCCTCATGCCTCATCCTCTCGCGCAGTTCGTCATCCCCAAGAAGCCTTGTTACATATCTGCAGTAATCTCTTTCACCGGTAAAGGCATAGCCATTTATTCCGGGCAAAAGAACACCTTCAAGACTCTCATCCTCCCTGCATACCAGCGGCAGTCCGCTTGCCATGGCTTCAAGAAACGAAACGCTGTTGACCTCAAAGTCAGAAGATGAAACAAAAATATTACCTATATCGTAAAAACGATAGATATGCCCGGGAGCTATCCTACCGGTAAATCTGACAGCATGCCCTACGCCAATCTTATTCGCATAGGCAGCAAGCCTTTTTCTGTCAGGTCCATCACCTGCTATTACAAGACGCACATTGGGAACAGCTGCCAAAAGCGCAGGCATATAGCTGATAAGATCGATGATTCTTTTCTCTTTGCTCACTCTCGAAACAGTCAGAAGAATCCGGCTGCCTTCTTCAAGCCTCAGCTTTTTAAGAAGAGCTCTGCGCTCACGGGGCGGGACATAGCGCCTTAAATCCATAATACTGATGCCGTTTGGCACTATCTCAACCCTGGTCCTTTCATAAACTGCCGGAGACGTGCTCCCTATCTTACCCCAAAGAAACAGACGCATTATGAATCTGTCAAACACAGTCGTTCTGCCCCTTCGAAGAAAACTGTGATGCGTAAATCCCAATGCTTTCCTTGCCGGAAGAATCACCACATCAGCCTTTCCATATGTATAGATTCCCCAGGTCGACTCAATCAGCTTAAGCAGCAACAGATCTCTAAAACACCCGAATATATATTTAGGATAGTCGGTGTGGGATGTGAGAACAAGCGGAATGTTGTCTCTGTAAGCAATCGTCTTGGCTATACTTCCGGCCGCACCTTCTGTATGTGCATGGACTATATCAGGATGCCAGTTTCTCAATTCATCGATCAGTGGATGATTCCTTACACCAGATCTCTTACACTGGGTAAAAATGATATCATAGTGCGATGCGAGAAAATAATCGTCGCCCTCTTTATAGCACTTATCTCCGACAGACTGGGAAAGCACCCTGACCTCATGACCATATTCTCTTAGCATGTCGACATGCATAGTAGCTACAGCAGATACTCCGTTGGTGTCCGTTCTGTAGCCTTCAGTTGCAATTAATATTTTCATGATGACTTAATTATAACACAGGCTTATTCGCTTACCGGTCCCGTGCATCAAAAAAGCACATCGGCAGAATTACGATCTGCCATGTGCTTTTCAGAAATCAATGTAATAAATCTGTATAATCACTTAACAATCATACCTGTCTCGCGGTCTGCGAATACAGCAACCATTACAAGGAAGACAATACCCATGATAAGCTGCTGTGTCTTGGGCTCTATCCCCAGCATTACGAGCCCTGCGGTCGGTATCTTATAATTATCTTTTCTTATAAAGAACAAGCTCCGGATCAGCACCCTCTGCTTCATATGTGCATACCAGTATGAAATCCATATTAGCAAGAATCCCGAAACACCTGGCTCCGCCAAACTCTGACTCAAGCTGGTTCCCAAGATATGTTACATTATCGTCCAGAAATTTCGCCTTCGCTCCATTCGGCAGCGGATATTCAAGATTAACATAGCTGCCTACCAAGGCATTAAGCTTTTCTACTTTGGGCATGCCTTCAATATGAAGATCATTGATTTCATTTATCAGCTGTTTCTTGAACGTTTCAAACTGTCCATCATCACTAAGTTCTTCATATCTTTTCCAATACTGCAGCTTAGGAAGTTCCTGCTTCAAGTATTCACGAGCCTGATCCTCAGTGAATTTCTCATTAACCATGTTAGGAATACACACTTCAATAAGATTATCCATATCGCTGTATGTATAGGTTCCATCGGCATAGCACCATTTACAGTAATCCTCATTAAGAGATCCGTCTTTGTTTCTGCCGATCATTGAATCTTCCAGAGGCATACCGCAGCATTGACATATAAGCTTATGCGGAGAACCGAGAAGTGTGTTTATTGAAACATTGTAAAGGTTAGACAACAGTTTTAACGTCTCAGTATTCGGGATCGTATCACCATTTTCCCAACGAGAAACTGCCTGGCGGGTCACAAAGACCTTTTCAGCCAGATCATCCTGAGACAGATTATTCTTTGTCCTAAGTTCAAGTAAAACGTCTTTTGTATTCATATAAATCCCTCCTCTAACAGTATTCTAATACGGGGATATTCATATTACACGCAACTTTCTGTTGCTGCAAAGAGCAGCTATCCTGGCGATGAAATTGGGGACGGGATCAATTTAAACCTTAATAGTTTCTTGTAAGTAAAATCACTTCTCCATTACTATAGTTCACACGCTCATCATCTGTTTTGAAGCCAGCATTCTTCATTATTCTAATCAAAGTATGCATAAAGAATCCATGTGTGACTATAGCACAATCCTCATTACGCTCTATTATCATGTCCACAAACTGCTCTGCTCTCTTAGAGGTCTGTTTCCGGACTTCAGGCTGTCTTTTATTTCCGGTCAGCCATTGCAGCCTTCCTAAAACATTCCAGACCCCCAGCGGCAAACGTATTGCTATATCAAATCCTGAATGAACCGGAACCTCATTTAGCAGTGATGTCCTATCGAAATCCGCTTCTCCAAATATCTTTTCAGCAGTCTGCCGAGTCCTGTCCAAATCGCTAATATAAACCTTTTGAACATCATCGTTCACTGTATCTACAGATGCCTTATCAATCGGAGCTTTGTCATATAACGCACATTGCTCGTCAAACTCAGCAGATGTGCACCACTTTTTCCAATCATGAAGTACTTTGCCATGCCTAATTATCATTACTCTCATTTAACAGATACCATCCAGTTATCAACATCAAACTGTTAATTCTACTATTTCTGTTCTGCTCATGTTTTCCTCATCATGCTTATGCTTTATAGTTTTAAAACTGCAATTAATTCTTCTCCGTCCACATCCCCGGTTTCTACAAATCCAAAAGACTCATAAAGAGCTTTTGCCACCTTATTCTCCGGTTCATATGAAAGCCAACAGTACTCAGCTTTTCCACATGGAGATGTCCTAATAAATTCGAGCGCAAGTTCTATTGCTTTTCTGCCATAGCCCTTTTGCTGATATCCCTTGTCTATCATCAGGCGCCATAAATTATAGTTTTTATCTGCTACCTTAGGCGCATCATCCCAATAGTCGTCTTTGTCATATCCGATCATAACGAAACCCACTAGAGTATCGTCATCATAAATACCAAAAGGATAAGCGTAGCCATTATTGGCGATAGTCGTATAAGCCTCAATGATACTAACCTCATTAGAAGCAACGAATTCTCTCTGGTCTTCATTAACAGAAAGTTTTAATATATCCCAAACATTTTTACCATTTATCTTATCAAGTCTTAACATCTGGTGTTCTCCCAAACAATTTTGCACTCTTCAATTAAAATATCTCTTTTGTGTAATAATGCCTTTTCCCTGTATATGGGTAATCTTCTAATGTAAACACTTCTTTATATCCTAGTTTTCTATAAAACCCCGGTGCCTGAAACGAAAACGTATCTACAAAGACATATTTGCAACCTCTTTTCTTCGCTTCACACTCAGCAGCTTCAATCATCTTTCTTCCGATTCCCTGTCCTCTCAGACAGTCCTCAATGAAGAGATAATGAATACAAAGCCAATTACCAAATGTCTCACCAGTTAGTCCGGCAAGTTTCTTTTTATTTTCATCCTCCAAGAATATTCCGAGCGGTACATTCTCGGATATTTCACGATTGCTTAAGTTGAATGCCTTAAGCATCTCGTGTATCTCCTGAATATCTTGCTCATTTCCATCGGAAGTTACTCTAAAATTTCTGCTCATATGTTTAGCTTCCCCTATCCCCTTATGTATCTTCTTCAAAAACATATAAAATATCCTCATCAGCATCATAGATAGCTACTGTGCAGTTTATTGAATGTCTGTTCCACAATTCCGATTCATCATATGGATCATTGGTCTGCGAATGGCGATCATAGAAGAAATAATAGCCGTTTGTAACCTCTGGAATAGCCTCAGCGCACTCATTATCAATGGTATTTCTTATCAGATTGAAAACATTTTCTGAAAGCGGCAGTTTTTTCCATAATTCCGACTCTTCCATTTCAGGCTGCATAGAACTATCGGTATAATGGTAAACATGTAGACTACTACCATCCCCATGAAAACCGCCATGTGTGTCCATAGCATTCAACGGATCGCCCCAGATCACATTTATCCCACCTTTGTCATATAGCCACAATAGCGTAGGATCAGAAGCTGATGCACTGCCATCATAAAGTAAGTATGAAGTAGCAAGAGATATGCAAATTATACCTGGCAAAAAGAACAGAAGCCTTGCAGGAAGCTTTATCTTTTCCTTCCACACAAAAATGAAAGCAAGCAAATTTGCTACAATGAGCGGAATAGTTCCTACCAGCAATGTTATCCCTGCACCTTCCCATCGGTACATCGGAAGCATCGCATCTGGATTTGGAATTGATGTGTCATGCATAATATATGGCACTGCATAATAAATCAGGCAAATCAGTCCTATAAAATTTAATGCGGTTATTATGGCTATTCCAACCTTTTTCATACAATAACTCTCCCACCATTTTTCCCATCTATAAACGTACAACAGTGCATAGCTCTGTCAGCCATGCACTGTAATAATAATCTTCAAAAGGAAAATGAACCCACCAAACATCCCCAATTTCATACTTTCCCACGCTTTAAAACCTCTTGCTCGTATATTTCATCCCATTCATCATCGAGGATCCAATCATCATCCGGAGGAAGATTTTCGATTCTTACAGCGTTTTTATGCAGAAGTTCTCTGTTTTCCTTGAGAAATTCTTTGTAATCCTGAACAGATCTAATATTTGCCATAGAATTCTCTTTTCTGAAATCGTCCTCAGCTTGGGGATGATTCTGTATATCTATCAATTCGTCAACAAACTGTTGACGCTTCTTTACTGATATCAATTATGTATCCCGGTTAATATAGCAATGTTCTCGTTGCTCCAATAGTCGTTTTCCCATTGAAAACACACATCTTTTCGCTTTTTAAAAATTCGAAATGGTGTGTCCGTATTGTCATAAACATGCAGTATATCGCAAACATCAACCAACTGTGGAACTAAAGATAGGGCCTTATAATACCTGGATCTTACCTTTTCCTCAGGCACACCATGACCACCTGAAGCCTCCCTAATCTTGACACGTGCTACATTAATATCTGGAGATGCAGTAAGAACATAAATGCATCTAATAAAGTAACCATTCTCCTTAGCACGCCTCAAAAGATTAAGATTTCTGTCTGTAGAAAGAACAGTTTCAAATGTAAAATCTCTTTTCTCATTTATAGCTTGCTCTCGGAGTTCCTCTGCCTTTTGAGCTGCTTCAAGATCACTACACAAACTAGATCTTTTGATATCATCTGCATTAATATACACGCCAACTGTTTTTGCCATTTTTGTAATTGTTGATTTTCCACTGCCATTAGGTCCAGCAAAAACAATTACCTCTGGCTTTAAATTCTTCTCTACATCAGACATACTCTTTCCTCCCATCAGGGTAGAGTATATATGCTCGTTTCGCTTCGGCATCATAACCTGACGTAGGAAGCCCTTTAATTTTTCTTATCTCCTCGTCTATGCGTATGGATTCCTTAAATCTTTCAGTTAATTCATCATCCGAAATTCCACAGGTATAATCTAATTCATTTTTTTCTTTTATTTCCTGCATAGGCTACTCCTTAACTTTATCTGTATTGCATCATGCCTCTTACCAACATAATACTACAAATACTCATTTTTGTATCTTATCAAATATCACAACTGTCACACTTCTGTTTATAAGCTTTTTTGTATCTTTACAGGCATTTAGTTTTATGGCACCGTTTTGGTACCAGCAATCATTATTTCGATAATTTCATACACAAAAAAGGGTTTCAAGCACAAGGCTTGAAACCCTTTATAAATTCAGTGATCATGCAATCTAAAAAACCGGCATTGAGCCACTTCGTAACCGAAAGCTTCGCTTTCGCTTACTAGCGCGGGGCATTCGCCCCATGCACGAATAAAAAAGAGCTTGGAAAAGTGCAAGCACTTTCCAAGCTCTTTATATATTCGTACGCGCGGCTCAAAGCCGAAGGCTTTACTCAACGATTGTAGCAACCTTACCTGATCCAACTGTACGTCCACCCTCACGGCTTAACGGTCTTTATATATATTTGAAAAGCCTT
>JAEEGF010181783.1_pt1 | contig 12267 bp, 22 predicted proteins | sample 9134171 | NCBI WGS metagenome assembly JAEEGF01 (sample SAMN16246542, study PRJNA631951) | gut metagenome | biome: gut microbiome; feature: rumen; material: AP-attached | host: Bos | place: Iran: Karaj | collected 2018-10 | reverse complement strand
GCCGAGTACAACCGTCACAAGGCTGAGGCCTGCACGGGCAGGGGCGCCTGGGAGGAACCCTGGAGCACCGAGTGCCTGGACAGGCGCTTCCGCGAGCTTGGCATAAATGTTTGGGTGGACTACTGGGGATCGGACGTGAACCACGACTGGCCCTGGTGGTATAAGATGGCAGCCTATTTTCTGCCCTATCTGCTGGACGGGCAATAAACGGAGGGAGAGCATATGAAAAATCTGCTGAGAGAAAAGATACTGGCCGGGAAAAAGACGCTCGGAACGTTTTTCGAGACCGGGAGCACTATAGCCGCTGAGTGCCTGGGGCTCGCGGGACTGGATTATATTATAGTGGATACTGAGCACGGCCCTTTCGACCCGCAGTCAGCCATGGACTACATCCTTACGGCAAGACTCTACGGCACCACGCCCATGGCCAGAGTTCCGGACATCTCCCGTCCCTCCATTCTAAAGCTTCTGGATGTGGGCGCCCAGGGACTCATTATTCCCGACGTGCATACCGTTGAGGAGGCGCAGAAGATAGTCGAGTACGGCAAGTATTTCCCGCTCGGGGCGAGAGGCGTCGCCAATACCTCCGGAAGCGGGTACTGGTACGAGGAATATGCCGCACACGGCCTGCCCCATTATTTCGAGGTCTCGAACAGGGAGACTCTGCTCATTCCCCAGTGCGAGACAAAGGAGTGTCTGGAGCATCTTGAAGAGATCCTGAGCCTGCCGGGCATAGACGGGATCTTCGTTGGCCCCTTCGACTTGTCTGCTTCGCTGGGCATCCCCGGAGAGATGGACAACCCCAGGCTGCTGGAAGCCATAGAGTATGTCCGGGCAGTCTGCAAAGAGAAGGGCAAGATGTCCTTTATCTACGCAGCCAACCCCGAGGCCGCCAGAAAAGATTTCGAGAAAGGCTACGACAGCGTTGCTCTGGGCATGGACGCGTCTGTACTTGTCGACGCATACAAGAGCCTTTACAGGAAGGTCATGGACTGAATCCCGGGATAAAAAATAATTCGCTCAAACCCTGAAAAAACTAAAAAATAATTGTTGACATGCCGCCCCTTTTTTGATATTATCTTTTGGCCTGCGTAAGGCGCAGGTATGCGATGAAACGGGAGATTGCTTGCACAGCAAGGTAACTTCCGCGGAGTATGTCCGGTACCGGATGCATTTCCGGTACGAGATCGGGCGGCTGAGACTTTTCCGTACACGCGTATATCGTCTGGACGGAGTTAAGCCGGCTTGAGGCAAAGAGCCGGTTTGTTTTACGGACAGAGCCTGATACGCACGGTTGTGTGTATAGAAATTGAAAGTCTCATCCTTACGCATAATATACATTATCTAATGTAAGGAGAAATCACATGGCAACAGCGAAACCCAAAAACATGATCCGCATACGCCTCAAGGCTTATGATCATCAGCTCGTCGACAAAGCTGCGGAAACGATAGTCGAGACCGTAAAGCGCACAGACGCGAAAGTCTCCGGACCCATTCCTCTGCCCACAAAGAAAGAGGTAGTCACGATCCTCCGCGCCGTACACAAGTACAAGGACAGCCGCGAGCAGTTCGAGCGCAGGACCCACATGCGCCTGATCGATATCATAAACCCGAACCAGAAGACTGTTGATGCTCTGAGCAGCGTTGAAGTCCCTGCAGGCGTTCAGATCGAGATCAAGCTTTAATCCCCAGCAATGACCCGGTGCCCGTAAATTTTATTAATGTACATGCGGGCGGGTTAAGTTGCCGGCCTCCGGCGCCAGATGAAAATGATCATCTCCCAGCCATGCAAGGCAACCAATAACCGAAGGAGGAAAAATCAATGAAGAAAGCCATTATCGGCAGGAAGGTCGGCATGACGCAGATCTTCGACGAGACCGGCAAAGTGATCCCCGTAACAGTCATTGAAGCAGGCCCGTGCACAGTCACGGCAAAGATGACTGAGGAGAAGGAAGGTTACAATGCGGTCCAGTTCGGCTTCGAAGAGACAGCCGAAAAGAAGCTCTCCAAGCCTGAGCAGGGACACCTGAAGAAGGCAGGAGTTGCAATGGTAAAGCATCTCAAGGAGTTCCGCCTTGAGGACACCAAGATTTTCGAAATCGGTGATGTTGTTAAAGCAGACATCTTCGCTGAAGGCGAGAAAGTCGATGTCACCGGAATCAGCAAGGGCCACGGCTATGCCGGCGTTATCAAACGTTACGGCCAGGGACGCACTCCCACCAGCCACGGCGGCGGCCCCGTTCACAGACACGCGGGCTCAATGGGCTCCAGCGCCGATCCTTCCCGCATCATGCCGGGAAAGAAACAGGCCGGACACATGGGTGTCGACCAGGTCACGGTACAGAACCTTGACGTCGTTAAGGTAGACCCCGAGCTCAATCTCATCGCGATCCGCGGTGCTATTCCCGGCCCCAAAGGCGGAATCGTTTATATCAAGTCCACCGCAAAGACCCAGATCGTCAAGAAGACCGAGGGCACAGCAGTCAGCGTCAATCCGCAGAAGGCTTCCGCCCGTGTCAATCCGCAGAAAGCATCTGCACGTACAAAGTAAGGAAAGGAGAGCAGAAATATGCCTAAAGCTAACGTATTCAATATGGCCGGAGAGAAGACCGGCGAGATCGAGCTCTCCGAAGCCGTTTTCGGCATCGAGCCGAACAAGAGCGTTCTTCACGACAGCGTCAAGAACCATCTTGCAAACCTTCGTCAGGGCACACAGAGCGCCCTCACCAAAGGCGAGGTCTCATTCACGACCAAGAAGCCCTGGCGTCAGAAGGGTACAGGCAGAGCCAGAGCAGGTTATGCAGGGTCCCCCGTGTGGACTCACGGCGGCGTAGCATTCGCACCGAAGCCGCGCGATTACAGCTACACGCTGAACAAGAAAGTAAGACGTCTCGCAATGAAGTCCGCGCTCTCAGCGAAAGCTGCAGATGAAGATGTCATCGTCATCGACGGACTCAAGATGGACGAGATAAAGACAAAGACGTTTGCGGAGTTTTTAAAGAAGATAGGTTCCGAGGGCAAAGCTCTTGTGGTCACGGAAAATGTCGAAGAGAACGTTGTGAAATCCGCCAGAAACATCAGCGGAGTCGAGACCACGACAGCAACGATCCTCAGCCCGTATATGATTCTGAACACCGGCAAGTTCATAGTCGATAAGGCGGCTCTGCAGAAGATCGAGGAGGTATTTGCTTAAATGAAAACAGCATATGATATCATAATCCGCCCGATCATCACCGAGCAGTCTATGGAAGATCTTGATATTAAAAAGTATGCTTTCGAAGTAGACAAAGATGCCGGCAAGATCGAAATAAAAAAGGCGATCGAAGAGATCTTCGACGTAAAGGTCATCAAAGTGACCACGACCCACGTCAGATCCAAAGCAAAGCGCCAGGGCGCTTACCCGATGGGCAAGACAGCTTCCTGGAAAAAGGCAGTGGTCAAGCTCAGCGCAGATTCGAAGAACATCGAGCTCTTCGAAGGAATGGTTTAAGGAGGGTTAAATAATGTCGATTAAAACATACAGACCCACCACTCCGGCCAGAAGACAGATGACCGTATCGGGCTTCGACGGGATCGACAAGCACGCGAGACCCGAGAAGAGCCTCACAGAGGTCCAGAAGAAGAATTCCGGCAGAAACAGCTACGGCCGTATAACGGTACGCCACCAGGGCGGCGGAAACAGACAGAAGTACAGGGTCATCGATTTCAAGCGCAACAAGCCCGATATGCCCGCGAAAGTGCTCCGTCTGGAGTACGACCCGAACAGAAGCGCTTACATAGCACTTCTCGAGTATGAAGACGGCGAGCGCCGCTACATTCTTGCTCCTGTCGGCCTCAAGGTTGGAGACACGGTAGTCTCCGGGGCTGCATCCGATATCAAAGTCGGCAATGCTCTTCCTCTTGAGAACATCCCCGTAGGTACCGTTATCCACAACATAGAGCTCTACCCCGGCAAGGGCGCACAGCTCGTCAGAGGCGCAGGCGTCTCGGCACAGCTGATGGCCAAGGAAAACGGAATGGCGACAGTACGTCTCCCGTCCGGCGAATCCAGAAAAGTCCGTCTCGGCTGCATGGCGACCGTAGGACAGGTCGGAAATGTAGACCACGCGAACATCTCTATCGGCAAAGCAGGCCGTAAGCGCCATATGGGTGTCAGACCGACTGTCAGAGGCAGCGTCATGAACCCGGTGGATCACCCCCACGGCGGCGGCGAAGGCAAGTCTCCTGTCGGGCGTCCGGGCCCTGTTACCCCTTGGGGCAAGCCCGCACTCGGCTATAAGACTCGCAAGACCAAGAACGCGACTGACAAGTACATTGTCAAACGCCGCAACGCGAAGTAAGGAGGGAAACAGATGAGCAGAAGCATTAAGAAAGGCCCTTACGCAGCTCCCGAACTGCTTAAGAGAGTCGATGAACTGAATAAGACGGGCAAGAAAGAGGTCCTCAAGACCTGGTCCCGCAGCAGCACCATTTTCCCGTCCTTTGTCGGACACACAATAGCTATTCACGACGGACGCCGTCATGTTCCGGTATACATCACCGAGGATATGGTAGGACACAAGCTCGGCGAGTTTGCACCGACCAGAACCTTCCGCGGGCACTCCGGAAGCAAAACGGCAGCTGCGACCAAGTAACGGAGGAGGAAGCAGATGGAAGAAAAGAAAATCGTTCGCGCAGAACACAGATACGCGCGCATCTCTCCCCGCAAGGTCAGCATAGTCTGTGACATGATCCGCGGCAAGGACGCAAACCTGGCTCTGGCACTCATGGAGAACACTCCCAAAGCCGGCTGCGAGCTGATGATAAAGGTCCTGAAGAGCGCGATGGCAAACGCCGAGAACAATTTTGAGATGGATCCCGAAAAACTCTATGTAGCACAGTGCTACGCCGGAGCGGGTCCGATACTCAAGAGGGGCATGCCGAGAGCTCAGGGCAGAATGTACCGCATAAACAAACGCACCAGCCACATCACGATCTGCGTGGCTGAGAAAGAATAAGGAAAGGAGGCAGAATTATGGGTCAGAAAGTTAATCCCCACGGACTGAGAGTCGGCGTTATCAAAGACTGGGATTCCAGATGGTACGCAAGAGAAGACAAAGTCGGCGATCTGATAGTTGAAGATCACAAGATCCGCCAGTTCCTCAAGAAGGAGCTTTATTCTGCCGGCGTTCCGACAATTGAGATCGAACGTGACAGCTCGAAGGTCCGCATATTCATCCACTGCTCCAGACCCGGTGTCGTCATCGGCAAGGGCGGTGAGGCGATAGAGGCCCTCAGACTTAAAGTTGAAAAGCTTATCGGCAAGAGCGTTGCTCTTTCGATAGTCGAAGTCAGAAACCCCGACACGAACGCTCAGCTGGTTGCAGAGAACATCGCAGCCCAGCTCGAGAAGAGGATCGGCTTCAGACGCGCGATGAAGAACGCAATGGGCAGAGCCATGAGAGGCGGAGCCCGCGGAATCAAGATCAAATGCGGCGGAAGGCTTGGAGGAGCAGAAATTGCCAGATCCGAGACCTATCACGAGGGAACCATTCCTCTTCAGACGATCCGCGCAGACATTGAGTACGGTTTCGCAGAAGCAAACACCACCTACGGCCGTATCGGTGTAAAGGTCTGGATATACAAAGGCGAGGTCCTCTCCCAGACACTCCGCACCACACCCCGTACGCTGGATCTGAACAAGCCTTACGGCGAGCGCAGAAACCGCAGAAACGACCGTAAAGACGGCGACAGACGCCAGGGCGGATACAACCGTGACCGCAATTCCGGTGACAGACGCCAGGGCGGATACGGACGCCCCGGCCAGGACCGCGGATCCTTTAACCGCCGTCCGGCAGCTGCTCCCGCAGCAGGCGCCCAGGAAGGAGGCAAGAACTGATGTTAATGCCTAAAAGAGTAAAGTACCGCAGAGTACACCGCGGACGCATGAAGGGCAAAGCCCTCCGCGGAAATACTGTAACATACGGCGAGTTCGGACTTGTTGCCCAGGAACCGGGCTGGATCACCTCCAACCAGATAGAGGCAGCACGTATCGCAATGACACGTTACACTAAGCGTGGCGGTCAGGTCTGGATAAAGATATTCCCCGACAAGCCCGTTACCGCGAAGCCGGCAGAGACCCGTATGGGATCCGGTAAAGGATCTCCCGAGTACTGGGTCGCCGTCGTAAAACCCGGCAGGGTAATGTTTGAGATAGCGGGAGTTCCCGAGGATGCAGCCCGCGAAGCTCTCCGCCTTGCCAGCCACAAACTGCCCGTCAAATGCAGGATAGTTGCTAAGGGCAGCGAATCCGGATTAGGTGGTGAATGAGATGAAAGCAAACGAAATACGCAATCTTTCTGTTGCCGAGCTTGAAAACAAGCTGGCTGACCTCAAGAAGGATCTGTTCATGCTCCGCATGCAGCATGCAACGAACCATCTCGACAACCCGACCAAGATCTCTGCCGTACGCCGTGACATAGCTCGCGTAAAAACAATTCTGCGCGAGAAGGAAGACTGAGGAGGTAAATGAAAATGGCTGATATTAGAAATACTTCCCGGAAGACCCGCGTAGGCAAGGTCGTATCCGATAAGATGGACAAGACGGTCGTAGTCACAGTTGAAGACCATGTTGCCCACAAGACATACAAGAAGATCATCGGACGCACATACCGTCTCAAAGCCCATGACGAGAACAACGAGTGCGGCGTAGGCGATGTAGTCCGTGTGATGGAGACCCGCCCCCTTTCCAAGGATAAGAGATGGCGTGTGGTCGAAATAGTTGAAAAGGCTAAGTAAGGAGGCACCTAAATGATACAGCAGGAAACACATCTGAAGGTCGCTGACAATACCGGCGCCAAGGAACTTAAAACCATACTTGTTCTCGGCGGATCCAAACGCAAGTACGCCAGTGTAGGCGATGTTGTCGTTGCTTCTGTAAGAAAAGCAGCTCCCGGCGGCCAGGTTAAAAAAGGCGATGTTGTTAGGGCTGTCATAGTCCGCACAGTCAAGCCCGTACGCCGTGCTGACGGAACCTATGTCCGTTTCGATGAAAACGCTGCAGTTCTGATCAATGAAGGCGACAAGAATCCGCGCGGAACGCGCATTTTCGGGCCTGTTGCCCGTGAGCTCCGCGAGAAGGATTACATGAAGATCCTCTCCCTTGCTCCGGAAGTAATTTGAGGAGGTACCGGAATGAATATCAAGAAAGACGATAAAGTCGTTGTTTTGTCTGGGAAAGACAAAGGCAAGCAGGGCAAAGTCCTGATTGCAGATCCCAAAGGCGGAAAAGTAGTCGCCGAGGGAATAAACGTTGCCACTAAGCACCAGAAGCCCCGCAAACAGGGTGAAGAGGGCGGCATAATCAAGGTCGAGACCCCGATCTACGCGAGCAAGGTCCAGCTTGTATGTCCCAAGTGCGGCAAGGCGACACGCGTCGGCCACAAGATCACGGACGGCAAGAAAGTCCGTGTCTGCAAGAAGTGCGGCGCAGAGATCTGAGGAAGGAGCTGAAAAGATATGACTAATATGAAGAAGAAATACCTCGAAGAGGCAGCTCCTGCTCTCATGGAGAAATACAGCTACAAGTCCGTCATGCAGATCCCCAAGATCGACAAGATAGTCGTTTCTGTCGGATGCGGCGACTGCAAGGACAACGCAAAAGCTCTTGAGGCTGTTATCAACGATATCTCCAATATCACAGGACAGCACGCGGTAGCAACGGTTGCACGCAAGAGCGTTGCGAACTTCAAACTTCGTGAAGGAATGAAGGTCGGTGTCAAAGTTACACTGAGACAGGACCGTATGTGGGAATTCCTCGACAGACTGTTCAATGTCGCTCTTCCCCGTGTCAGAGACTTCCGCGGAATCAGCGCAGATGCATTTGACGGGCGCGGCAACTACAGCCTCGGACTCAAGGAACAGATAATCTTCCCGGAGATCGAGTACGACAAGATCGACAAGCTTCGCGGAATGAATATCGCGATCACCACCACTGCAAAGACAGACGAAGAAGCACGCGAGCTGCTCAGACTTATGGGCGCACCGTTTGCAAACTAAGGAGGACTCAGAAATGGCAAAAAAGGCTATGATTTTAAAACAGCAGGCTCCTGCCAAGTACTCGACACGCAGGTACAACCGCTGCAAGATCTGCGGAAGACCGCATGCCTACCTCCGCAACTACGGCATCTGCCGTATCTGCTTCAGAGAACTGGCTTACAAAGGCGAGATCCCCGGAGTACGCAAAGCTTCCTGGTAAACTTTTTTAACGGTATCGAAAGGCTTGGACCAATCATGTATTGGCCAAGAACCTCGGTATAAAACCGCAAAAGCGGTAACTCTAAATAAGGAGAATTACAAAATGCAGATCACTGACCCCATTGCAGACATGCTGACCCGTATCCGCAACGCCGGAACAGCAAAGCATGAGACTGTCGATGTCCCGGCTTCCAAGATGAAGCAGTCCATCGCCGAGATCCTTCTCAATGAAGGCTACATCAAGAGCTTCCAGCTCGTTGACGACGGAACTCAGGGCATCATTCGCATCACACTCAAATACCTGCCCGGTAAGGTAAAGGCAATCTCCGGACTCAAGCGCGTAAGCAAGCCCGGACTCCGTGTCTATGCCGGCGCAGACGAGCTGCCGCGCGTCCTTAAAGGACTCGGCATCGCAATCATTTCAACATCCAAGGGCGTTATGACCGACAAGCAGGCCAGAAGCGAGCATGTCGGCGGCGAAGTCCTTGCGTTCGTGTGGTAAGGGAGGCAGAAGAATATGTCCAGAATAGGAAAGGCTCCCATTACCGTTCCCGCCGGAGTTGAGATCACAGTCAGCGAGAACAACCATGTCACAGTCAAGGGCCCCAAAGGAACCCTGGAACGCACGATAGTCCCCCAGATGAAGCTCAGCACCGAAAACGGAGTTCTGACAGTCGAAAGACCTGATGATTCCAAAGAGAACCGTTCACTTCACGGTCTGAGCCGTACCCTCATAAACAATATGGTGGTCGGAGTTACTCAGGGCTTTGAGAAGAAGCTCGAGATCAACGGCGTCGGATACAGAGCAGTAAAAGACGGGAAGAACCTTGTCATGAACCTCGGTTATTCGCATCAGATCGTTATTCCCGAGACGGAAGACATCCAGATCGATGTTCCCGACGCAAACCACATTGTTATCAAGGGTATCGACAAGCAGAAAGTCGGCCAGTTTGCAGCAGAAGTTCGCGGTAAGAGACCTCCGGAACCCTACAAGGGCAAGGGCGTCAAATACGACTATGAAGTTATCCGCCGCAAAGAAGGCAAGACCGGTGCTAAGTAAACGGAGGTGTGCCTGAATGATTAAAAGACCTGATACAAAAGGACAGCGCATCAAGCGCCACTTGAGAGTACGCGGTAAGGTTTCCGGCACTGCCGAAAGACCCCGTCTCAGCGTATTCCGCAGCGAAAACAACATCTATGCCCAGATCATCGACGATGTGGCAGGAAATACTCTCTGCTCAGCATCTACGGTCGAGAAAGGCTTTGAAGGCAACGGCGGCAATTGTGAAGCTGCCAAGAAAATCGGTTCCGTTATCGCAGAGCGTGCTCTGAAGAAAGGGATCGAAGAAGTAGTGTTTGACCGCGGAGGCAATATCTACCACGGACGTGTCAAAGCACTTGCAGAAGGTGCCCGCGAGGGCGGCCTGAAATTCTGAGGAAGGGGGATATATAAATGGCTTACAATAACGACAGAAGAGATCGCCGCGCACCTCGTGAAGAGCCGGCAGCTCCCGAGTTCATTGAGAAAGTGGTATCCCTCAACCGTGTCAGCAAGACAGTCAAAGGCGGACGCATAGCCAAGTTTGCCGCTCTCTGCGTAGTCGGAGACGGAAAAGGCCGTGTAGGATTCGGAACAGGCAAAGCCAACGAAGTTTCCGAAGCTATCCGCAAGGGCCTTGAGGACGCAAAGAAAAACATAATCAATGTCACGCTTCAGGGAACATCCATTCCCCACGAGGTTATAGGCGAGTTCGGCGCAGGACGCGTTCTGCTCAAGCCGGCTCCCGAAGGCACAGGCGTTATCGCCGGCGGTGCTGTCCGTGCAGTTGTTGAAGCTGCGGGCATCAAAGATATCCGTACAAAATGCCTCCGTACCAATAACCCCGCAAACGTTGTGGCAGCTACCATGGAAGGCCTCAAATCTCTGAGAGACGCGGCTCAGGTCGCAGCTGTCAGGGACAAGACCCCTGAGGAAGTTCAGGGCTAAGGAGGAGTTTCAGATGGCTAAGAATTTAAGAATAAAGCTCGTAAAGAGCCTGAACGGCAGACTTGACAAGCACATTGCAACTGCCAACTCGCTCGGACTGCACAAGATCGGCAACGAGACTGTCCAGCCCGACAACCCCCAGACCCGCGGCAAGATAGCCAAGATAGGCTATCTGCTCCAGGTAACAGAAGAATAAGGAGGAGACAGAGATGCAGATTCAAGATCTTTCTCCCATACCCGGCTCAACTCATGTTGACAAACGCAAGGGCAGAGGTCATGCGACCGGCAACGGCAAGACCGCAGGGCGCGGCCACAAAGGTCAGAAAGCCCGCAGCGGCGGCGGAGTCCGTATAGGATTCGAAGGCGGCCAGATGCCTCTTGCACGCCGTATCCCCAAGAGAGGATTCAACAACATTTTTGCCAAACCGCTGGAGACAGTCAATCTTTCAGCACTCGACAAATTTGAAGACGGTGCGGTCATTGATGCTGAGGCACTTCTCGGCGCCGGAATCATCTCAAAGTGCAAATATGGCGTAAAAATACTCGGAAACGGCGAGATAACCAAGAAATTTGATGTAAAGGCAGCTGCTTTCTCCGAAACCGCGAAACAGAAGATCGAGGCGGCCGGCGGAAAGGCAGAGGTGGTCTAAGTGATTCAGACGTTACGTAACGCTTGGAAGATTGAAGAGATCCGCAGAAAGATCCTTTTCACGCTTTTGATCATACTGCTCTACCGTCTCGGTAACGCAGTCCCTGTCCCTTACGTAAATGTAGACCTTCTGCGCAACTATTTCACAAGCGTTCAGAGCACCGTCCTGGGACTTATGAACGTTATGTCCGGCGGAGCTTTCAGCAACGCAACGATATTTGCTCTCTCGATCCAGCCATACATCAACGCATCCATTATCATACAGCTCCTGTGCATCGCGATCCCCGCACTCGAGCGTATGAGCAAGGATGAAGGTGAAGAGGGAAAGAAAAAGATAGCTTCCATCACACGTTACTCCACAGTCGCCATCGGCCTTCTTCAGGGCTTCGGCTACTACATGCTCCTCAAGAACAACGGTCTTCTTGTTCCGGGTGCAGCAAACAGCGTGTGGGCAGGCATCGTAATAGTCCTGACATTCACCTCGGGCTCGGCCCTTATCATGTGGCTCGGCGAACAGATCACAGAGTTCGGCATAGGCAACGGCATTTCGATGATACTCTTCGCGAGCATTATCTCCCGTCTGCCGACCAGCATCATCAGAACGGTCTCCAATATCATCAGCGGAGATCTGAAATGGTGGGCCGGAGTCCTGATGTTCCTCGGGGCGATAGCGCTTGTAGTGCTTATCGTATTTGTGAGCGATGCTGAGAGACGTATTCCCGTCCAGTATTCCAAGAGAGTTGTCGGACGCAAGATGTACGGCGGCCAGAGCACTCACCTCCCGATGAAGGTCAACATGTCGGGCGTTATGCCCATAATCTTCGCGCAGTCTATCGCGGCACTGCCTGCAACGATAGCTGCACTTTCGGGAAAGAGCCTCAAATGGTTCGAAACCGATTCGATCTTTTACGCGATCGTCTACTTCCTGCTGATACTCTTCTTCGCTTATTTCTACTCGACCATTCAGTTCAATCCGGTAGAAGTAGCCAACAATCTGAAGAAGAACGGCGGATATATCCCGGGATTCAGACCCGGCAAACCGACCAGCGAGTTCATCTCAAAGGTATTGAACAAGATAACGCTCTTCGGCGCGATCTATCTCGGCATTCTGGCCACAGTTCCTATCCTCATCTCCCACTTCAGCAATGCTGACGCTCTCACAGGCCTATCACTCGGCGGAACTTCGATAATAATCGTTGTCGGTGTCGCGCTTGAGACTGTAAGGGCTCTCGAGGCAGAGATGATGATGCGCAACTACAAAGGATTCCTTGACTGATCGGAGACAAGTATGAAGCTGATACTTTTAGGTGCTCCCGGAGCGGGCAAAGGTACCCAGGCTGAGATACTGAGCAGAGAGCTGAATATCCCCACGATATCGACAGGCAATATACTGAGA
>JAEEGF011286986.1_pt1 | contig 12269 bp, 10 predicted proteins | sample 9134171 | NCBI WGS metagenome assembly JAEEGF01 (sample SAMN16246542, study PRJNA631951) | gut metagenome | biome: gut microbiome; feature: rumen; material: AP-attached | host: Bos | place: Iran: Karaj | collected 2018-10 | reverse complement strand
GTACTGAAGTTGGATAGTTTTCTCGTCAATGAAGTCTCTGGTGCCCAAACTGACCTCAACTCCACCAAAATACAAATACACGTTATATTCGCTGTCAAAGAAGATTTTGTCTGCTCTGAGGTTATATTTGGACAAAAGCTGTGTGATATCAAGGATCTCCTCGAATATCTCTTCATTTGGGGTAGGAAGCTTCTCATACATGATAATGTAATCAAAACTCAGCCCCATAACCTCAGGTACATCGTCAGAGGTCTCATAGGAGCTCTCTACCACTATTCCGTCTCTGTCAAAGTACATATATCTTCCCAGATGTGCAAAGTATCCGGCAATAGCCTTCTCATACACATTTATCCTGATGGTGTCCTTGGATACTATATCCACATCCACCTTCTCAATAAAAGGAATGTCCTCAATACTCTTGTCTCTGTATTTTAGTGATAAAAACAGGGAGTTATGGCTGGCTTTATCATCCAGGACCATATCAATGATCTCATCATTGGTATAATGTGTATTCCCTGTAACATATATGTTTGTAACCGTGTAATTGTCGTTTATATATTTATAGGCTATACCACCGCCCAAAATAATGACCAGAAGCACAATTGCTATGATATACAGGCTTTTATGCATTCTCATAGCTCTGATAAGTCCGCGAATCGGATGAAAGTCCCTGACAGGATGAAAATCTTCAATTCTCTCCCTCAGCGACGGTCTGTATTCTATACGTCTCTTTTTAACTCTTCTCTTCCTCTTTGCCATATTGTGATCATTCTCTGCCTATATTTCTCGCCACATTCAGTGCAATTCCGATTTCAGCCAGCTGGATGATAACAGCAGATCCTCCGTAACTGATGAAAGGCAGTGTAATTCCTGTATTTGGGATAGTATTGGTGACAACCGCAATATTCAGGATAACCTGAATTGCGATGTGGCCCATAACTCCAATTACCAAAAGCGCTCCGAACATATCAGGCGCATTGTTGGCCACAACCATAAGTCTCCATATCAGAAGCAGGAACATAAGCATAACAGCTATCGCCCCAAAGAGCCCAAGTTCTTCGCAAATAATGGAGAAGATCATGTCATTCTGAGCCTCAGGGATAAATCCCATCTTCTGCATACTCTCTCCAAGTCCCTTTCCAAATATTCCGCCGGAGCCTATTGCATAGAGCGCCTGTAGGGTCTGGAAACCTTTACCCGAAGCATGAGCCTGCGGATCGAGCCAGGCAAGAACACGCTCAAATCTGTAGTTCATACCACTTGTCTGATTAGAATTGGCAATAATAACAACCAACGCCGCAACAAAAGCCGCAAGAGCCAGCGCCACAGCGATATACATTCTGTAGCCGGGAGTTGAGATAAACAGCATGACTACCGTGATTCCCATAATGATAATGGCAGAACTCAGGTTTCTTGTGATTGTATACACCATTCCCGCAAGTACTGCAGGGAACGCAAGCGCTGTCAAAAAACCTTTTCCTGTTGTAAGGTTCTTTTTCAGTTTGATGATCATGGTCGCCGTAAAGATGATAGCCGCCACTTTGGCTACCTCAGCAGGTTGAATCGATACCCCCTTAATGATGATCCATCTCTTGGCACCGTTAACAGTCTTACCGAAAGGAATGATGGCGACGAGAAGTGCTGCAGCCACCATGTAGATTGGCATTGCCAGCCTGTAGTAAATCTTGTACGGGATGTAGGAAAGCACAACCATTCCCGCCAGTCCCATAAGAGACGGAATAAGCTGATGCTTGAAATAGTAAGCGGAGTCGCCAAAGTCGAGATTTGCTTCGTATGAGCTGGTCGAATAGAGCATGATAAGTCCAAACGCCAAAAGAAACAGTATGATGAAAATCATGCTGTAGTCTATATAGGACTCTTCTCTTTCTCTTCTCAAAAACGCAGGTCTCTCCAAATCTGTAACTCCTTACTCAGAAATCTTGTTTACGTACTCTTTGAATCTCTTGCCCCTGGTCTCGTAATTCGGGAACATATCCCAGCTTGCACATGCAGGTGAAAGAAGAACAGCATCTCCGGGCTGTGCACTCTCTGTGCAGAACTCAAGAGCTTCCTCATAGGTATCTTTGAATACATAATCAGTAAAGCCGTGCTTTTGTGCACACTCTGCTATCTTTTCTTTTGTCTGTCCGATGAGTACCAGAAGTTTAACAGTATCTCCAAAGCTCTCTATCCACTCATCGTACTCACTGCCCTTGTCATAACCGCCACCGATGAGAATTGTAGGTCTTGACATGGCTCGTATACCCTGGATTGCAGCATCGGGATTGGTGCCCTTGGAGTCATTGTAGTAATCAACACCTCTCTTGGTGGCCACAAACTCAATCCTGTGCTCAACAGCCTTAAAATCTCTGATAACACTGAGAATTGTAGAAAGTGGAACTCCCATGGCAAGCGACATGGCTATAGCAGCCATCACATTCTCAACGTTGCACAGTCCCACCAGGTTCATATCATGAATATTCATGATAGACATAGGCTTTCCGGCCGTCGCCATGATAATTTCGTCATTGTCAAGATAGAATCCGTCTTCGAGCTTCTCTTTTGTTGAAAAGAAAGCCACCCTCGCCGGACATCTTTTTCCGAAATCCCTTGTGTACTCATTGTCATAGTTAAGCACGCAGGTATCATCAGCAGTCTGATTATTGGTAATATTCTCCTTCATGGAGACATAGCATTCCATTGTATGATGTCTGTTGAGATGGTCCGGAGTAATATTAAGTATCGCCGACACCCTGGCATGGAAATTATCCACTGCCTCAAGCTGGAAGGAGCTTATCTCTCCGACTATCACAGTATCATCCTTCATCTCAAGAGCGCTTTCGGCAAAAGACACTCCGATATTGCCCACAACATAGACAGAATTATAATGAGCCTTCATGATCTCACCCACAAGAGTCGTGGTGGTCGTCTTGCCGTTTGTTCCGGTAATAGCTACCATTGTTCCCTTGGAATAGTTATAAGCAAGCTCAATCTCGCTCCAGATTGGAATATTTTTGCCCTTTATGCGCATTACTGTAGGTGCATCAAGGGGAACAGCAGGACTTGGAACAGTAAGTGCTATCGTATCGAGCACTTCATCCGTAATCTCTCCGATGATGATCTCAGTGTCCTTGTCTCCATCATGAAGCTTGGCTCTTATATCATCTTCCGTAACCTTTGTGTTCTCTTCAAGGATCACAGGAACAGCTCCGACCTTATGAAGAAGGTTCACAGACCCTACTCCCGATAAACCGGAACCTATTACGAGAACTCTTTTTCCTTCTAAATCTGCCTTCATACCAAAAACCTCTTTATAATAAGCTATAACTTGTTAAAGACCCGCGTAAGAGAGCAGGCAAAGCAAAATTGTTATTGTTGTAAATACGTTTACCACCTTGGTCTCAGACCATCCGCCCTTCTCAAAGTGATGATGAATCGGGGCCATTCTGAAGATTCTTTTACCATGTGTGATCTTAAAGTATGAAACCTGCATGATAACAGAGATTACTTCAAGAGCATATATAAATCCGGCAATAGCGATAAATATCGGCATCTGCATAACATATGCCACACCGGTCACAAATCCTCCGATTGCAAGAGAGCCGGTATCTCCCATCATTACTTTACCGGGATATACGTTGTAGACCAGATATCCCAAAAGCGCTCCTACCATGGCACTTGACATTACCTCAGCACCTGTGGCGCCATAGTGCATTCCTGCAACTGCAAAAAACGCAGCAACAACAGCTGTAACAGAAGCACAAAGACCGTCAACACCATCGGTAAAGTTTGTTCCATTGGCTGTACCAAGCGCAATAAAGAATAAAACAGGTATATTCCAAAATCCAAAATCCAAAACAATATCCGTAAAAGGAACCTTCATTGCCAGTGAAATATCGGTAAAGTTCTCAACGTACAGAGCAAAAAGCACTGCCACGATAAACTGTCCGAGAATCTTCTGCCAGGCACGAAGTCCAAGGTTATGTTTTCTCACCACTTTGATATAGTCATCAAGGAAACCGATTATGCCGAATCCGATTGTAAGGATCAGCACAGGAATGACCTCTTTGTGAGTTCTTCCGTAAAAGATTCCTATAATAACGACCGGTATAAGGAAGATAATACCTCCCATAGTAGGCGTACCTGTCTTTTTCTGGTGAGATTCAAGTCCCTCCACACGCTCTGTCTGTCCGGCTTTGAGCCTTCGCAGCATTTCAATTACCTTAGGGCCGATCAGTACTGCGATAAAGAAAGATACAGCAACAGGAAGAAGGGTCCTTAAAACATAACTGTCCATAACAAATTCTCCGTTTTCATAACGCTTTAGTTACCATTACCATCCGGAACAGGCTCAAATATGCTCTCTGAGCCAAAATCAGGCAGATCATCTCCTCCAAAAGCATGTCCGCTTTCCGGATCGATAAGATCACCTGTGTTCGGGTCAATATAATACCCCGTTGCAGGATCTACGTCAAATGACTCCCATATCGTACTTTGCTCTGCAGCCTCGGCAGTTTCCTCCTCCGGCTGGGTTTCTTCTTCCTCTGCCTGTTCTTCCCCCTCTGCTACAGTTTCGGTTTCTTGTTCCTCAGCCGCAGCTGTTGTAACCATCTGCTCACGAAGCTCTGCAAGTTCAGCCTGTTCCTTCTCTGAAAGTTCCTCAGTCATAGGATAATTGAGATAAGGAAGCGCCTCTGTAAGGACTGCTCTTACTATTCTCGTGGCGAACTTGGCATCATCCTGATACTGGACATTGCATCTGTCAACTACTACATAGATTGCAATATCAGGATCATTGGCGGGAGCATATCCCATGAACGAAACAACATACTGTCTGTTTCCACGAGGGAGAGTCTGCGCCGTTCCCGTTTTGCCACCTATCATGTAGCCTGCAGGCCTTGCGGTTTTACCGGTACCTTCCGCTCCGGCAACAACCTGGTTACAATACTCTATTATCTTGTCAGATGTACTCTGTGATACTGTCTGTCTTAAAACTCTTGGTTCAATGTTCTTGATAGTCGCTCCGCTGCTGGATACAATTCTTTTCACCACATGAGGTTCATAGTAGTATCCACCGTTTATAAGTGAGCAGAAACTGGTGATCATCTCGATCATATCCACGTTAAAGCCCTGTCCGAACGAGTTCGTGGCCAGATCGGTAGGTGTCATGTTGGCTGCACTGTATGTGAGGCCCTCAGTTCTTGCTTCTCCGGCAAGATCCACATTGGTCTTGAGTCCGAAACCGAAATCCTTCTGGAACTTGGTAAAAGTACTGATTCCCGTTGCCTGAGCCACATACATCATAGCAACGTTGCAGGAAATCTCGACACCTCTTTCCACAGAAACCTGTCCGTCACCATATGTGTTATGACACTTGATCTCCCATCCTCCGACATCAAGCTTACCTGTACAGTTATATACTTCGTTACCCGTTATGGATCCGCTCTCAAGTCCTGTCGCAACAGTAAACGGCTTAGCTACAGATCCGGGCTCGTATGTATCTGAGATACAGAAATTCTTCCAAAGAGCGTTGTAATTCTGGTAGAGTTCTTCATCGGTAAACTCTGAAAGCATCTCTTCTGTAATATAAACTCCGGAGTCAAACACCGATTCTCCCTTGACCTTGTTACCCTTCTCATCCACTGCAGGCATTCCGATGAGATTTGCAGTATCTCTGGGATTGTTAAGATCAAAGCTCGGATAACTCGCCATAGCAAGAATATCGCCCGTATGGACATCCATCATGATGCAGCCCACATTGTTGGCGCCGTTACCCTGCCTGAAGTTATTGGCATACTGATCGTTAAACTCTTTTAAATGCTTCTCTACTATATTCTGAAGGTTACCGTCTATTGTGGTAACGATGCTGTCTCCGTCAGTTGCGGGAATTGTGGTTCTCTCAAGGTTTGAATCCTCATCCAGATAGCCGTACTCCCTTCCCATGGTTCCCGAAAGCGTATTATTGTAATACTCCTCAAGACCATACATACCGTTATTGTCACTGGATGTGAATCCGATGATATCGCAGGCCAGCGAGCCGTTTGGATACTTCCTGATGTAGCTAGGTTCAAACCAGATACCCTGAATATTGGCATCATAGCCGTCCATTCCCGGAGTTATCATATCCTGGAAATTCTTGATCTCATCATATGAAAGTTTTTTGGCCAATATATAATACTGTGATGTCGGATGATCAGACAGATATGATCTTATCTCTCCCGCATCAAGGCTGAACTCCTTGACAAGGGCTTTAACTGTGGGATCCACAAATTTCTCGTCTCTCAAAAGAAGCTTGGCATCAAGGATAACATTGTAAACCTTCTCACTGTAAGCCAGCACTGTACCGTTGGCATCTAGTATCTCTCCTCTTCTGAAAGGCAGCGCAGTCGAATCATATTGCTGCTGAGAAAGAACCTGTTTCTCATACTCCTCACCGTTATTCTTGGTTATATAAATCAGTCTTACCCCTAACCCAACGAAAGCCAGTAGTACCAATACAAAAAGTACTACCAGCTTTTTCTTCATTCCTATTGTGAATTTCTGGACGTTCCCCGTTCTTCTGCGTTTCATTAAACCATTTCATTTCCTTCCAAACTAACTCATGATGATGGTCCTCTAATTCTTCCCAACCTCAGGGATTGGTGCAAGCTGTCTTACATAATCGTTACCACCACCATCGGAATACGTTACGACCTGACCTTCTGTAGCATAAGTCATGCCGTATTCCTGTATGGCAATACGCTTCACTTCCTCAAGGTCCACGTTGCCATTGGCTCTATTATACGCCTCATCATTGTCCTGTTTCAAATTATTTAACTGACTCTCCAGTGCAGCGATGTTTTTAACGCTGTTCTTAACCTGTGACTGGAGAGAAATGTACCATGCAAGAGTGCCCACCATAAGCACCATGGCCAATGATAAAAACAGAAGATAGCCAAGGCTCATGTTATGTCTCTTGTGCTGCCTTCCGGTCTCATGAACATGGTAAGGCATGTCTCTACGAACTCTGTTTGGCTTTCTTACGGTAGTTCCGCGTATATATTCACTTCTTGCCATGTTCACACCTCCTTTTTACATTGTTTTTTCGAACACTCTGAGCTTAGCGCTCTGAGATCTCTTGTTCTCCGCCAGCTCTTCTTCGCTTGGCAGGATAGGTTTTCTTGTTATAACCTTTCCTTTTGATTTCTTGCCACATACACATACCGGAAAGTCCGGCGGGCATGTACAAGGATTTTCGTTGGTTTTAAAATTGTTCTTGGTTATGCGGTCTTCCAACGAATGGAATGTAATCACACACAGCCTTCCTCCCGGATTCAAAAAATCGATGAATCCATCCAGAGAATTCTGAAGCACATCCAGTTCTCTGTTTAAAGCAATTCTGATAGCCTGATAAGTTCTCTTGGAAGGATGTCCTCCCTTTTCTCTCATCTTGGCCGGAATGGCAGCCTTTATAATGTCGTTCAGCTGTCCCGTGGTCTCAATAGGTGCCTTCTGCCTTTCAATGCAGATATGTTTAGCTATGTTCTTGGCAAATTTGTCTTCGCCGAAATCTCTTATAATATGAAATATCTCTGTTTCCGAATACTCGTTTACAATATCTCTGGCCGTCAGGGTCTGTCTCTGATCCATTCTCATATCCAGAGGAACTTCTTCTTTGTAGGTAAAGCCTCTCTCAGCGTTATCAAGCTGGAAGGATGACACTCCAAGATCAAGCAAAATTCCATCCACGCCGCTTACTCCGAGATTTTTAAGCCTTGTCACTGCATTTTCATAGTTGTCACGGATGATCGTGACTCTGTCAGCAAAGGGCTCCAGCCTCTTCGTCGCAGCTGTTATGGCATCCTCATCCTGATCGGTCCCGTAGAGATGTCCGCCCTCTGTCAGTCTTTCCGCAATATGAAAAGAGTGCCCGGCTCCTCCAAGGGTTCCGTCGAGATATATCCCGTCAGGCTTTATATTCAGATTATCTAGGCACTCATTAAGAAGTACCGAATAATGCTTGAATTCCATAGGCTTAAATACTCAGTCCATACTCAGACATTTTAGCTGCAATTCCATTGATATCTTCAAAGGTGCTTGCCTTCTCCCACTCTGCCTTACTCCAGATTTCAGCCCTGTTACCTACACCGGCAATAACAGCTTCCTTCTCAATCTTGGCATGTTGTAGGAGATTTGATGGTAAAAGAATTCTTCCCTGCTTGTCCACTTCTGCATCAATGGCACCTGAGATAAAGAAACGTCCCAGCATACGGGCTTCCGGCTTATCCATCGGAAGTGCCTGGAGCTTTTCCTCGAACTGGTCCCAGCCTTCCTGAGCAAACACAAAAAGGCATCCGTCAAACCCCTTGGTCACCACAAACTGATCACCGAGAAGCTCACGGAACTTTGCCGGAACTATGAGCCTTCCCTTAGCATCGATGGAATGGCTGTATTCTCCCTTAAACGCAGCTCTCACTTTTTGTACCACTAATTACCACTTTTTAACACTTTTTACCACCTGAAACCATTATAAACAAAAAAATGCCATTTAACAATAGCCTTTTCTCAGGTTTTATCAGCATTTCAGAAGTGGGTGGAAAGTGGGGGACAAAAAAATCGCCTATCTAGTGGTTTTGATTTTTATCACCCACTAAATAAGCGATTTTTTAATTTTGAATTATTACAATTTTTTTAAAATTTTAATATTTGAGCCTTAATGTCATGACTTGAACAGAGTTGAGAAAAGTCCTCTTCCAAGGCTTGCACCAAGGTTTCCACCCAATGTCTTACCGAACTTTCCGAAAGTTCCGCCGACAGTCTTTCCAACTTCACGACCGACTGTACCAACAACTGAGTTACCGATTGTCTTGGCTGTCTGTTTCTTCTTTCTGTCAGCTGCTGCCTTTTCCTTCTCGGCAGCCTTAGCTGCAGCGGCCTCTTCCTTCTCTTTTGCCTTACGCTCTGCCTCTGCGGCTTCAAGTTCAGCCTTGGCCTTGGCATCAGCAATTCCCTTTCTCTCAAGGAATTCATAAGCAGAATCAGGATCATGTGGTTCAAAATACTTGTCGTAGAGCTTACTTCCATTGATCTCACGGTTTCTTGTGGAGGAATCGATTCCGCCCATAAGAGACTGTGGAGGAAGAATCTTAACTTTCTCACATACAGAAGGTGTTCCCGTCTCATCTAATAATGAAATAACAGCCTCTCCTGTACCCAGCTCCTGGATAACATCTGCAGTCTTAAATGCAGGATTTTCACGGAATGAATCAGCCGCCGCCTTAACAGCCTTCATATCGGAAGGAGTATAAGCATGAAGCGCATGCTGGATCTTATTACCAAGCTGAGCAAGAACGCCATCCGGGATATCCCTCGGATTCTGTGTTACAAAGTAAATACCTACACCCTTTGATCTGATGAGCTTGACTACCTGCTCGATCTTGTCCATAAGCATCTTGGGTGAATCCTTGAAAAGAAGGTGTGCCTCGTCAAAGAAGAATACCATCTTGGGCTTATCAAGATCTCCCACCTCAGGAAGCGTCTCAAAAAGCTCTGACATCATCCAAAGAAGGAAGGTTGCATAGAGTGTTCCGTTATTGATAAGGCTTGTGGAATCGAGGATGTTGATCATTCCTCTGCCATCGGAACCTGTTGCAAACCAGTCGTGGATATCAAGAGCAGGCTCAAAGAAGAACTTATCTGCTCCTGCCATCTCAAGTGATACGATCGATCTTACAATGGCAGCCACAGATACAGGACTGATATTGCCGTAATCCGCAGCGAAATCATTTCTGTTCTCCGAAACATAGTTAAGAAGAGCCTTTAAATCCTTGGTATCTATAAGGAGAAGCTCATTGTCATCAGCAATCTTGAATGCAATTGTGAGAATGTCTCTCTGAAGATCGTTAAGGCCGAGAATTCTTGACAAAAGAAGCGGTCCCATCTCAGAAATTGTAGTGCGGAGCGGGATTCCCTGCTCTCCGAATACATCCCAGAAAGTTGCAGGATACTTCTTGTATTCAAATCCGGCTTCTGCAAGGCCGAACTTCTGGATACGCTTCTGCATATCCTCGGAATCTCTGCCCTCTTCTACCATACCTGAGAGGTCACCCTTAACGTCTGCAAGAAATACAGGAACTCCCATGTCGCTGAAAGACTCAGCAAGGACTTTCAAAGTGATTGTTTTACCTGTTCCGGTTGCACCTGCAATAAGGCCATGTCGATTGGCCATCCTGGGTAAAAGAAATACATTTTCCCCGTTTTCTGTGTTGGCAACCCAAATCTTGTTATCTCTTAACATGAATACCCTCCTCCAACAAAAAAATCGAATTAAAGCACTGAATCTATTTTACCACAGTTTACGCTTTTTCGAAGTAGGCAAGTGCAATTGCTCCGGGTCCTGCATAAGTTCCTATTGTAGCTCCCACAGTAGCGTACTGGAGCTTTTCTTCGTGTCCCTCATAAAGGCATTTGGAATCCTCTACATATTTTTTGAGCATCTCGTCTGAAAAGCCGGTATATCCAAGGCATACAGGCATATCCATGTCGATACCACCTGTCTTGTTTACAAACTCGATCAGCATGTTGTGGCTGTTCCTGGAGCCTCTGGCTTTGCCGATGACTTTGACTATTCCGTCTTCTATGGTGATTACCGGCTTGATCATAAGAAGATTTCCCGCAAAAGCTGCTGCCGAAGAAAGTCTTCCGCCGAGTTTAAGATATTCAAGTGTGTCAAAAACAGCGATGACATGCGCGCGCTTCATCTCTTCCGTAATGGTCTCCACGATCTCTTTTGCCGAAAGGCCTTTATCCCTGAGTTCCACCGCTCTCTGAACAATAATATACTGAGATATGCAGAACTGTCTGGTGTCCACAACATGGATGTTGCCGGAAAAGTCATCCGCCGCCATGCAAGCACTCTGGTAAGATCCCGAAACTCCGGCGGATAAGCTAAAGTAAATAAGCTCATCTCCGGCATCATCTGCCTTTTTAAACTCCTGAGAGTAATCGTAGGGTGTTATCTGGCTTGTCTTTGGCACCTCATCTGTTTCTATGAGCTTCTTGTAGAAATCGCTCCCCTTTAGCGTAACTCCGTCCAAAAACTCCTCATCTCCAAATCTGACCTTTAGGGGCATTACCGTGATCCCCCACTGCCCGGCCCTCTCCTGTGATATATCACTTGCCGAATCCGTAACTATTCTCACTGCCATTGTAATCTCCTCCAAACAAAATTCGTTTCCGTTTATGCGCATAAAAATATGCCACTGCCATATGTTTGAAATTTACCGTTTCCAAACATAGACAGTAGCATATCATAATTCATCATGGTAAAGCAATGTAGTATAGCTTACTACGTATATGCACATTTATCCTCTTGGGAAGTCGTCGTAGTTGATGCCTGAGTTTCTGTATTCGGTATCTGAGGTTTCATCGTCGTCCGTGACATAATCCGAGAGCTCTTTTGCCATATCGGGATCACTGAGTATACGCCTGAACAGGCCGTGGCATCCTTCGGAAACGTCGCGCCAGGTGGCATCGAAGTTCCCGGTATACCAGGGATCTGCCACATCTCCGTCCCTGTCTGCAAAATCCAGCATCTTATGCAGCTTGTGGTCCGGATCTCCGCCAAAGAGTCCGTTTAAGTTCCTCATATTGGCTGAGTCCATACCTATAATATAGTCAAACTTGTCATAGTCTGTCCTGGATGTGAGCCTCGCGCGCTTCTCGCTGACGCCCAGCTCATTGTCAGCAGTTCCTATGCCGTGCTCTCTGAGCTTGGCTCTCGCCGGCGGATACACGGGGCTTCCTGTTCCGTTCCAGATCTCATCAGTGTGGGTCGCCGAGGACTCTATGTGGAAGGCATTCCACAGCCCCTGCTTGTTAACTATGTCTTTCATTACAAACTCTGCCATTGTTGATCGGCAAATGTTGCCGTGGCAAACGAATAGTATTCTTATCATTTATCTTTGCTCCTTGAAATTCCTAGATATTCCCTGTAATGCGCACCGTTGCGGGATTTATAAAGTGTTTATATGCCGCGGTGACAGAACTATCATATCACACTTTGTGTAATAAATTGGAATATCTAGGAAAATCGTGGACATGAAAAGTAGTCAAGAGTAAGTTGTTAGGAGCTTTACAGAGAGCCGTCCCCTTGTTCCAAACCATCCCCTTGTTTCAAAACGTCTCCCTATCCCACACTTCAAGAAAATCAATAAACACTCCATGAAAAGGGGTATTTATTGATTTTCTTTACATATAGAATAATCAAAAAAGAAAGCGGGGGATTATTC
>JAEEGF010701625.1_pt1 | contig 12269 bp, 9 predicted proteins | sample 9134171 | NCBI WGS metagenome assembly JAEEGF01 (sample SAMN16246542, study PRJNA631951) | gut metagenome | biome: gut microbiome; feature: rumen; material: AP-attached | host: Bos | place: Iran: Karaj | collected 2018-10 | reverse complement strand
ACGCGAATAATTTAGCGAAATAGGTATATAAAGTGGAGACACCTTATATAAAGTATCTTAGAAGGAGGAAAGAAGCATGAGAAGGACCTGGAAAAGTTTCCTGTCCTTGCTGCTGGCGATCGCGATGATCCTTTCCCTGGGAACTGCGGGCTTTGCTCTCGATGACGAGAACGAAGCTGCCGAACCCGCGGAAGAGATCGCCGAGGAAGCCGGCGGCTCCGGTGTCGAGCTTCCCTTTGAGAAGGTCGACAACGACATCATTTCCGAACGGCTCCCCCTCGCCAGCCAGGAGGTTGAAGAGGAAGAGTCCCCCTACGCTGACGATGAGCTCGTCCGCGTATCCATCGTGCTGAACGGTGCTTCCGCTCTTGACGCGGGCTATGCACCCGCCAGCGCTGGCGCCTACCGCGCAGGCCTTCTGGCCGAGCAGCAGGCTATGGCCAGCAAGATCTCCGCAGAGGCTCTCGGCGGCGCCCAGCTGGACGTTGTCTGGAACCTGACCCTGGCCTGCAACATCATTTCCGCCTACGTTCCCTACGGCTCCATTGAGGCCGTCCGCAACGTGATCGGCGTTAAGGATGTTGTGATCGAGCTGCGCTACTTCCCCAATGAGGAGGAAGTGAACAACAGCATCGCCACCCAGATGACCGGCGCCACCGAGGCCTGGAACCTGGGCTACACCGGCGCCGGCAGCGTCATCGCCATCGTGGACACCGGCCTTGACATCAATCACCAGTCCTTCGACCCCGATGCGTTCCAGTATGCCATCGACGAGTTGGATGAGACCCGTGACGTCCCTGTCAAGCTGATGACCGCGGACGACGTGGCCGCTGTGTGGGATCAGCTGAACGCGGCCAAGTTCCTGGATCTGGACGGCGTGTACCGCAGCGCCAAGGTCCCCTTCGGCGCCAACTACGTCGACCAGGACTATGACATCACCCACGACAACGACACCCAGGGCGAGCACGGCTCCCACGTGGCCGGCATTGCCGCAGCAAACAAGTACGTTCCCGGCGGCAACGGCTTTGACAAGGCGCTCGAGACCGTGATGACCCAGGGCGAAGCTCCCGACGCCCAGCTGCTGATCATGAAGGTCTTCGGCAAGGGCGGCGGCGCTTACGACTCTGACTACATGTCCGCCATCGAGGACGCCATGACCCTGGGCTGCGATTCCGTCAACCTGTCTCTGGGCTCCTCCGTCGCCGGCTACACCACCAACGACACCTATGCCGAGACCCTGAACAAGCTGACCAGCTTCGGTCTCGTCTGGGCCAACTCCGCCGGCAACAACTACAGCTGGTCCAATGACTCCACCGGCGCCAACTACCTCTACGCCGATGACGTCAACTTCCAGACCGGCGGCTCTCCCGCCACCTACCACAACTCCCTGTCCGTGGCTTCCGTGGACAACAAGGGCTCTGTGGGCTACAGCCTCTCCGCGTCTGACGGCAGCGAGATCTTCTATTCCGAGACCAGCTACGGCAACGCTCCGATCAGAAGCATCGCAGGCGAGTATGATTTCATTATGCTCACCCGCGCCGGCACTGAGGAAGAGGACTTCGCCGCTCTCGGCAGCGAGATCCTGGAAGGCAAGATCGCTGTGGCATGGCGCGGCGGCTCCTCCTTCTACGTGAAGGCCAACGGCGGCGCCCGCAACGGCGCTGTGGCGACCATCATCGCCAACAACCAGCCCGGCACCATCAACATGAACCTGACCGGGTATGAGTTCACCGCTCCCGCGGTTTCCATCACCCAGAACGACGGCTACCTGCTGATGAGCCTTGCCGAGCAGAAGGAAGCCAACGGCATCGTCTACTTTGAGGGCAAGCTGACCATCAACGACTCCCTCTCCGTCTCCAACATGGGCACGCCCACCAGCGAGTTCCAGAACATGAGCGACTTCAGCTCCTGGGGCGGCAACGGCGCGCTGACCATGAAGCCCGAGATCACCGCCCCCGGCGGCAACATCTGGTCTGTCTGGGGCTCCAACAAGGGCTCCAGCGCCCCCACCACCGCCCACGACGGTTATGAGGGCATGTCCGGTACCTCCATGGCTTCTCCCCAGGTCGCCGGTGTGAACGCTGTGCTGAAGCAGTACATCCGTGAATCCGGTCTGGCTGAGAAGTTCCCCAACCTGACTGAGCGCGCCATCGCCCAGTCCCTGATGATGTCCACCGCCATGCCTCTGCGTGAGGAGGCCACCGGCGGCTACTGGTCCATCATGAAGCAGGGCGCCGGCCTTGTGGATGTGAACGCGGCGATCACCGCCCGCTCCCTCATCCAGATCGTCGGCCTGCCCGGCAGCGCCCCCGCTTCCGCCTATGACTCCATTGCCGACGGCAAGGTCAAGGTGGAGCTCGGTGAGGTGGACAGCGGCTTTGCTACCAGCTTTACCGTGTCCAACATCACCGATGAGGCCATGTCCCTGTACCTCAACGGCGAGCTGTTCACCCAGTGGATCAACAGCGGCGTCTTCCGTACCCAGTACACCGTGCCCGTTTATGCCAACTTCAGCTGGACCGTGAACGGCGAGGAGTACGCTCCCGCGGACCTGGGGCTGGACTTCAACAACGACGGCGTTTCCAACAATGCTGACGCGCAGCTGCTGCTTGACTGGTGCGCGGACGACAGCACCGAGATCTTCAATCTCCAGGATGCCGATCTGGACGGCGACGGCGATGTAGACACCGCCGATGCCAAGATCGCCTTCGAGACCCTGAACGGCGCCTCCATCCAGCTGGCTGCCGGTGAGACCGCAGTCATTACCGCCTATGTCAACTACGACATGAGCGAGTATGACGCCATCAACGGCAACTATGTGGAGGGCTTCCTCTTCGTCCGTGAGGGCGAGAGCGCCGACGGTGCCCTGGGCATCGAGCACTCCATCCCCGTCTTCGGCTTCAACGGCAGATTCTCCGATGCCACCATGTTCGACCGCGGCTCCCGTCTGGAGTACATGTACGGCTTCGGCGACGGCGATGAAGAAGAAGGCTGGTACCCGTACATGTACTATGCCGATCCCGCCGCCGGCGGCCTGGGCGAGGCTGCCCTGGACCAGGAGACCTTCCTGGTGAAGTATGCCGGCGACAGCGGCACCTACTACTTCGGCGGCAACCCGCTGATCGACGACGAGACCTATCACCCCGAGCGCAACGCTCTGAACGCCGCTGACGTTCTGTACGGCGCGCGCTTCACCCAGATCCGCAACTCCGGCGCCTCCCGCTTCTACGTGACAGACAAGTACGATCGCTTGGTGAAGGGCTCCGAGATGATCGGCGGTCCCGCTTACGCGGTTTACTACTACCGCAACCAGGCGACCTGGCAGACCACCACCACCAGCCCCGCCTTCAACTATGTTCCCAGGAACGCGAAGGAAGGCGACGAGCTGACCGCCCACTACCAGCTGGCTCCTGAGTACTATGTGGAGCCTGACGGTTACGTCCGTTGGGAAGATCTGGGCGAGGGCAGCGAGATCTCCATCCCCTTCGTGATCGACAGCACCGCTCCCGACATCGTCAAGGTCTACCGCGACAGCAGCCCCGCCCCTGAGCAGGACGACTATGAGCTGCCCATCAACGGCCAGGATGCCGGCGTGAACGAGGGCGAGGACGCTCCCGTCACCGACGAGCCCGAAGAGCCCGTCGAGGAAGAGGCTGCCACCGATACCCTGGAGATCATCACCCACGACAACCAGTACATCGCGGCTGTGGCCCTCTTCACGGATACCGGCGACCTGCTTGGCGCTGCCGGCGCTGTGGAAGACACCATCCGCGGCAAGGAAGTGTACTACAGCTTCGACCTGAAGGCGATCTTCGGGGAGAACGTGTACCCCTACCTGCTGGTTCAGGTGTACGACTACGCCTCCAACCTGTCCACCTACAAGGTCAACCTGGTGGACGACCTGGAGAACGCCGAGGTGGAGAGCGTTGAGCTCAACACCAACGAGGCGACCATCATCGGCACCGGCAGCATCCGCCTCACCGCCATTGTGCGGCCCTGGGGCATCGATGACGCTGTGACCTGGACCTCCGACAACGAGGCAGTCGCTGTTGTGGACGACAACGGCCTTGTCACCGGCGTGGCCGAGGGCACTGCCGTCATCACCGCCACCTCTGCGCTGGATCCCACCAAGTCCGGCAGCTGCGAAGTCACCGTCAAGTTCATTGACAAGGAACTGAGCGGCATCGTTTGGGACGAGAACGGCGCGGTCTGGTTCTCCGACTTCAACCTGAACAGCCTGCCTGGCTATGAGAAGCTGAATGCCTCCAACCTGCGTCTGCCCATCAGCTCCGCTGCCTACGATGAGAACGGTGTTCTCTACGCTGCGGACTACGACGCCGACGAAGATCTCTCCAATCTGTACACCGTGAATACCGAGGACTGGTCCGTCGAGATGATCGGTGCTTCCTCCGTCGGTTACATGGACATCTGCCAGGCTCCCAGCCTCGGCGAGAACCACATGCTGGCGGTCTACGGTCCTTATGTGCTGATCGTGAACAAGGAGACCGGCGATTACGAAGGCGCTTTCAACTTCGCCAGATACACCGGCAATGCTGCGCTGGTCGGCATTGCTTACGAGGAGCAGTACGATCATCCCAGCTATGGCCTTACCGACTGGGTCTTCCTGGTCGACACCAACGGCAAGCTGTATAATGTCGGCTTCCTGCCCTATAACGGCAGCTATGCCAACTTCACGCCGAGCAGCTTCGGATCTCTGGGTTACACCTGCGATCTGGATTACTGGCAGTCCCTGTACTATGACGGCGCCAGCCTCTATTGGAGCTGCTTCAACATGGCTTCCAATAAGGTCGACATCATCATGGTGGACGATCTGTACCACGACGGCAGCATTTACATGACCGGCAGCTTTGCCGACGGCGTGTGGCCTGTCGGCGGCCTCTTCGAGAACGGCATCAATCCGTACTTCGGCGAGATCGCACAGGCTGACCACAGCGACGCTGCCATCGACCCGAACTCCGAGTTCCTGAAAGAGATCCAGCCCATCACCGGCAGAACGCCCGCTCCTGCGGACCCGTCCGATGAGGAGCCCATCGACGAAGAGGAAGAGGGCTTCATCGAAGACGTCGACGACGATAACAGCGGCGTGATCGGCGGCACCCTGAGTGCTGTCAGCGTGGAGGCCGCTCCCGGCACTGCCGAGCAGCAGCAGGTCGACACCATGGCTATGGTGCAGATCTCTGCGGATGAGCTGAGCTACAACGGCAAGATCGTGGTCGACTTCGATCCCGAGACCGCTACCCTGATCAGCGCCAGCTCCTCCGCCCAGTTCAACGGCATCCTGAACCGCAGCGAGGATCTGGGCAAGTACGTGCTGGCCTGGGTCGACCTGGATGGCATCGATGCCGACGAGCCCATCCTCACCCTGATCTTCGACAAGGACAGCCAGGGCACCGTGACCATCACCACCCTGGAAGTGAACAACGAGTCCGAGCCGAAGGAGGAAATGGTCAAGCTGAACCTCTCCGAGGTGCTGGAACCCCACGATCATGCCTATGACCTGATCGGCTGGACCTGGGCGGATGACTTCAGCAGCGCCATTGCCAAGTTCACCTGCCCCGCGGACGGCTCCACCAAGTCCGTTGAGGCCGTGGTGACCGAGAGCATCCAGGAGCCCACCTGCACCGAGGCCGGCCTTGCCACCTACACCGCCGAGGCGGAGTTTGAGGGCGAGACCTACACCGACGTGAAGGAAGCCGAGATCGAGGCCATCGGCCACGATTGGGGCGAGCCCACCTGGACCTGGGACGGCATCAAGGCCGCCGAAGCCAGCTTCGTCTGCAAGAACGATCCGACCCACATCACCAAGCTGGAGGCTGAGATCAGCAGCGAGAGCGCTGAAGGCATTGTCACCGCCACCGCCACGGTGGAGTTCGAGGGCAAGACCTACACCGATGTGAAGACCAGCGCTGTTTCCGCCACCATCGGCGGTTCTACGCTGACCATCGGCGACATCTTCTCCGTGCGTATGTACATCATCCCCTCTGAGGAGATCCTGGCCGATGAAGGCGCGTATGTGACCATGAACGGCAACAAGATCGCCCTGAGCGATGCTGTGCAGACCAAGAGCGGCGATGCGACCCTCTACGGCTTCAGCTATGCGATCGGAGCTGCGATGTTCAACGATGATGTGACGCTCAAGCTCTTCGACGGCGAGGACAACGAGCTGACTCTGGTCAAGAAGAGCGGCGAAGTGCTTCCCGACGGTTACACCTATCGCGCTCAGAACTACATCAACAAGTACTCCACTTCCAGTGATGAGAAGCTGGCGAACCTGCTGGTAGCGATGAACGACCTTGGCAACTACGCCCAGACCTTCTTCGACTACAACACCGAGAACATCGCTCCTCTTAAGGGTGATGTGTCCGGCGTCAGCGTTGAGGACGTGGAGAACTACATCCCCGTCACCGAGAACCTTGCTGAGAAGATCACCTACAAAGGCAGCACCGTCCTCCTCGAGTCTGAGCTGAAGATCCGCCAGTACTACATCATGGTTGAAGGTGTGGACGCCTCCACGCTCAGCTTCACCATCGACGGTGTTGAGGTCCAGCCCACTGTGAACGGCGATACCGTGAGCGTGACCAGCAAGAACGTACCCGCCAAGACCCTTGACAAGACCTATGTCTTCGAGGTCAAGGACGCTGAGGGCAACGTGATCCTGAGAAGCGAGTACAGCGTGTTCAGCTATGTTTGGTCCGTGCTTACGAAGGCAGCCGACAATGAGCCTCTGCTGAATCTGGCCAAGGCACTCTACGTCTACGGCAACGCCGCCCAGGCTTACTTCGCCAAGTAAGGCTGCAGCGAATCCCCTACCCAAACAGTCCGGGAACGAAGGGAACTCCCTTCGTTCCCGGACAGACCGGGCGAAGCTCCATGGGGTCCGGACAGCCTGAAAATGGCGTATCCTGGCTCTTGACAAGAAGCTTGACCGGGTGTATAGTTCTACATATAAGTGAAAATGGTGTGTTATGTCACCTTTTTGGAAGCTATGCAGACCGGTGGGGCGTGATCAAGCGTCTGCCCGGACGGAAATTGAATGCGGAGGCAAGACAATGAAAAAGATGTACCATAATCCCGAGCTTCAGATCGTCTTTCTCGATCGCTGCGATATCGTGACCGACTCTGATCCGCTCGGCCCCATCGACGACGAAAGCATCGGCGATTCCGGGATTTGAGGCCTGATGAAGAAAAAACTCCTGTGGGCGCTGCTGGCGATCGCTGTGATCGTCATCCTGATCCTGGCACTCGCTCTGCCGCGTGACGACCGCGGAGACAAGGCGGCGGAGAGCGTCGAAACCCAGGCTGAGCCGACTGCGGAGCAGCCTGTCGAAGCGGCAGCGCAGCAGACGGCAGAACCGGAAACGGTGACCATCCAGGTTCCCGAGCATGCTCCCGGCGAGCTGCCCATGGATACGAGCTCTTCCGGGACTGTTACGGGCACCGGTGAGATTCAGCCTGCCCCCTCCGGCGAGCAGGAAGAAGCTGCACCCGCAACGGATCCCGCCACCGGCATGGAGCTGGATGAAGACGAGCTTCCTCTGGACACGCCTTGAATCTGCGCCCGCCTCGAATTGCTCGAACAAGCGAAAAAACCTCCCGTTTTACGGGAGGTTTTTTGCGTTGTCCGGCTGCTTTCCGTTGCGTTTCCCGGAAGACTGTTGTAAGATAGAGAAAAAAGGAAAGGGAGTGCCCGTATGAAAAATATCCTTGTGAACCTGCAGGTGGAGCCCCGTCATAAGGCGAAGCTGGAGGCTGCCGCCCCCGGCTGTGCCTTTTGCTATGCCCCCGGGAAGGAGCTGACCCGGGAGCAGGTGGAAAACGCCCAGATCATCATTGGCAACCCCCCTCCCGCCTGGATCGGCGCGTCGGAGAAGCTGGAGCTGCTGCAGCTCTTTTCCGCCGGGGCGGATCCCTATCTCAAGCCCGGCGTCCTGGCACCGGGAACGGCTCTGACCAACGCCACCGGAGCTTACGGCAAGGCGGTCTCCGAGCATGCCTTTGCCCTGACCCTGATGCTCATGAAGAAGCTGCACCTCTATCGGGACTATCAGCAGCTGCACGCCTGGAAGGACGCGGGTCCTGTCACCAGCCTCTCTGACGCCACGGTCCTGGTGGTGGGCCTGGGGGACATTGGTCTTGCCTATGCCCGCCTGGCAAAGGCCATGGGCGCCCGGGTCATTGGCGTGAAGCGCAGGGGAGGCCCCTGCCCGGAGGGGATCGACGAGCTCTGCCTCACCGCCGAGGTGGACCGGGTCCTGCCGCAGGCGGACGTGATCTTTTCCATCCTGCCCGGCACGGCGGACACCTTCCATTTCTACACGGCGGAGCGCTTTGCCGCCATGAAGAACAGCGCCGTCTTTGTTAACTGCGGCCGGGGCAGCGCCGTGGCCATGGATGTTCTTGCCGGGGCTCTGCGGGAAGGGCAGATCGCAGCCGCCGCCATCGACGTGGTGGAGACGGAGCCCCTGCCGGCGGAGAGCGAGCTCTGGCAGCTGGAAAACCTGCTCATCACGCCCCATGTGGCCGGAAACTTCCACCTGCCCGACATTCTGGAGCAGATCGTGGACATCTCCTGCGACAATCTCCGCGCCCATCTGGCGGGACAGCCCCTGCGGAATGTGGTGGACTTCTCCACCGGATACAAGAAATAGTCCGAAAGACGTGATAGGACTGGAAAAGCGAAAAATCGCGTGATATAATAGTATATCGTAAGTTTTGCCGTGCCATTGAGGAAGGATCAAAGGAACAGGAGAGATCAGATATGAAGTGTCCGTTTTGCGGTTATACCGAAAGCAAGGTCATCGATTCCCGCCCCGCGGAAGAGGGGGCGACCATCCGCCGCAGGAGAGAGTGCCTGGCCTGTCAGAAGCGTTTTACCACCTATGAGATCATCGAGCGCCTGCCTCTCGTGGTCGTCAAGCGGGATGGCAGCCGGCAGTCCTTTGACAAGGTCAAACTCATCAACGGCATGGTCCGCGCCTGTGAGAAGCGGCCCGTCTCCCTCCAGACCCTGGAGCAGATCGCCGATGATATCGAGCAGGAGCTGCAGAGCAATCTGGAGCGGGAGATCAGCACCGTCAACATCGGCGAGATGGTGATGAACCGCCTGAAGGACGTGGACGAGGTGGCCTATGTGCGCTTTGCCTCCGTCTATCGCAGCTTCAAGGATATCAACACCTTCATGGAAGAGCTCTCCAAGCTCCTCACCGAAAAACCGGGAACCTAAAACACCGTTCCCGGGGAGACGTGCTCCATCCGAGCCAGCGTCTCCAGATGATAGCGCAGCAGCTCCAGCGCCGCAGGCCAGGCCCTGTCCTCCTGCCGCAGGAGCTGCTCCAGCGCGGCAAAGGCCCCCTGCAGACTGTCCAGATCCGGGTGACGGAAAAAGATCTGGGTGTAGACGCCGGAGGCCTGCCACAGACGCCGCCCCTCCCGCAGCGCCGCGAGAGCGGCTTCATAGTCTTCCTGCCGGGCGGCCTGTTCCGCCCGGTCTAAACTGTCCTCCACCAGGCCTGTGAGCCGGTCGGCGGTGTGCAGGTGCCAGAGGCTTCCTGCCGCAAGAAGCAGCAGGAGAAGCGCGGCCCAGAGTTCCCGCTTCATTTGCCCGCCTCCTTGGCCGCAAAGTAGCTTTCCCCAGCGCTGCTTGCCGTCAGCAGGAAGACCTCCCGGGGACTGCGCACGCCGTGGCGGTGGAGCTGCTCCTCCAGCCAGCGGCGGTCCAGACCCAGGTGGCGGAGATTTCCCTCCAGCACCCTGCCGTCACTGATGACGATGCTGGGATAGCCCCTGTCCTCCGTGGGGAGCTTTATCTGCGCGGCGGTGACGGGCAGCCGGGCGGGGGAGAGGATCAGACTCAGCCTGCCGTTGGTCTCCAGCACGCCGTATTCCACATCCTGCGGGTCGGTGATGCCCTGGGAGCGCAGCTCCTGCATCAGCTCGTCCAGGGTAAAGCGATTGCGCAGCATCTCCTGCTGCAGGATCCTGCCCTTTACGATGAGGAGGCTGGGCTTGCCGAAGATGAGACTGCGCAGGCGAATGCTTTTGAGACTCAGGCCCGCGATGAGCACCTCGCAGCAGAAGAGCACCAGAATGGGCAGCAGCCCGTTCAATAGGGGAATGCCCATGTCCTGCAGCGGGTGAGCGGCCAGATCCGCGATCAGGGCCGCCACCACAAATTCCGAAAGCTCCATCTCGCCCAGCTGCCGCTTGCCCAGCAGACGCAGGGTCAGCAGCAGGGAGAAATAGATGATCAGCGTACGTACCAGAACGATTGCCATAGCGCTCCCTCCTTTGCTCCCTATTTTGCCCGGGAGGCTTGGCTTTTATTGAAAGGATTCGCATGAAAACCATCGTTTGCGAAAAAGAAGACTGCTGCCGTCAGGCGGCGGATCAGATCGCGGCTCTGATCGCGGAAAAGCCGGCGGCCGTTCTGGCCCTGGCCTGCGGACGCAGCATGCAGCCCCTGTTCGGGGAACTGGCGAAGCGCTGCGCCGCCGGGAAACTGAGCCTGCGGGAGGCCCGGGTCTTTGCCGTCACGGAGTTTGAAGATTGCCCGGAGGAACAGAGCTGCCGCGCCGAGCTGGAGCGGGAGCTTCTGGCCCGGACGGATCTAAGAAAGGAGAACTGCTTCTACCCGGGAGGGGAGAGCGGAGAGGACTATGAGGCGCGCATCGCCGAGGCAGGCGGCCTGGACCTGGCAGTGCTGGGCCTGGGGGACAATGCCCACTTCGGCTATAACGAGCCCGCCACCCCCTACAACTCCCGCACCCACCGGCAGAAGCTCACCGACGCCACCCGCCGCCAGCTGGCCTGGCGCTTCGGCGCGGAGGAGGCGGTGCCTGCCTTCGCCTGGACCATGGGGGTCAAGACGGTCCTGGCAGCCCGGCAGATCCTGGTGCTGGCCTTTGGAGAAGAGAAGGCCAAGCCCGCCTTCCAGATGCTCTATGCCCGGGACGACAGCTTTGTCCCAGCGGCCTTCCTGCAGCTGCCGCTGAACGTCACGGTCTATCTGGACCCGGCGGCCGCCGCCAAAATCTGAACGGATCGAAAAAAACAATAAAGGAGAGAGCCAGAATGAAGAGAAACGTGATCTTTTGCTTTTCCGGCACCGGCAACTGCCTGGACATCGCCAAGAACATCGGCCGCGCCCTGGGCGACACGGACATCGTGATGATGCGCCGCGCCCCCGCCGTGCGCGACGTGCACGAGGCCGAGCGCGTCGGCTTCGTCTTTCCCTGCTACGCGGGCGGTCTGCCCGGCGACATGGAGAAATACGTCCGCAGCCTCTTCATCAGCGCGAAGGCCTACACCTTCGGCGTGGTCTGCTACGCGGGCTATCCCGGCGTGGGACTGGCAAAGATCAACGAGATCGTGCCGCTTTCCTATCACGCGGGCATCTCGCACCAGAGCGCCTGCATCTGGCTGATGCCGCACACGCTGATGGTCCCGCCGCTCACGCCCGAGAAGGCGCAGAAGCGTTCGGAGGAGTTCGCCGCCAAGGTCGCCGAGGATATCCGGAACGGCGTGCGGTCGGAAAAAGCGCCCTCCGCGCCGCTCTTCAACAAGCTCGAGTCCTCCGTCTGGCCGAAGATGGCGCCGAAAAAGGCGGCGGGCTTCACCGTCACGGGCAAGTGCATCGGCTGCGGCCAGTGCGCCGCGCTGTGCCCGAAGGGCAACATCAAAATGGTCGGCGGCCGGCCCGACTTCGGCACCGACTGCATCCAGTGCCTGAGCTGCCTGCAGTTCTGCCCGCGCGAGGCCATCCACATGGGCGGCCCGACCGAGAAGCGCGAGCGCTGGCACAACCCGAACGTCACGGCCCTGGAGCTCAACGAGGCGATTATCCACATCGACTGAATCCAAACGAGAAAAAACACGCCGCTGTCCTGTCGGACAGCGGCGTGTTTGCTGTAAAAAATCAGGAAATGGGGACGATGCCGGCGCCGGTCTGCTCGTTATAGGCGTCGACCGCGCCGTCCTGCAGGGCAGCGATCAGCGCAATGATCTCGGCACGGGTCTCGTCGCCGCGGCGGACGGCGATGATGTTGGCATAGGTCTGGGCGGCGTCACCGGAGGCGTCCTCGATGGCGAGCGCATCGGTGGTCTTGAAGCCGGCGCCCAGGGCGTAGTTGTAGTTGATGACGGCCACGGTGCCCTCATCGCTGTTGGCCAGCAGGGCGGGGATCGCATCGGCCTGGACGGCCTGGATGTTGTAGCCGTTGTCATTGACGATATCGAGCAGGGTCACGCCA
>JAEEGF010057214.1_pt1 | contig 12269 bp, 8 predicted proteins | sample 9134171 | NCBI WGS metagenome assembly JAEEGF01 (sample SAMN16246542, study PRJNA631951) | gut metagenome | biome: gut microbiome; feature: rumen; material: AP-attached | host: Bos | place: Iran: Karaj | collected 2018-10 | reverse complement strand
ATGAAGCCAAATCCACCACAGATGGCGAAACGCTACCGCTGTTTCGACGATTCCGCCATGCCGCGTGACGCACAGGGTTATGGAACAACTTACGTGAACCATACTCAACGGAACGCGCCGCTGTGGATTGATGTGAGCCATGATTCAACCACCATTATATTCAAAATCAAAACAGCGAAACCAATCGTTGGAACGGAAGCTGAAGGCGATTTCATGCGCATTCTCATCAACGGCAATGTCGTAAACAACCTCGGCAAAAGCGTCATCGAAAGCGACATGATGACGCTTTCCGTTCCGCGTAAGTCACTCGCCCTGAACGACAAAGACTTTCAGTTTGAGTTCAAATTTGTTGATTCGACGATTCCCTGTAAAGATCCACTCGATTGGTATGACCATGGTGTCGTGGAACCACTTGGTCGTCTTCCATTCATCTATCATGGAATCGACAAATGAAAAACAATTGAACCGCATCGTGGTGACAGGATCCCAGCCATGGGTGCACCCCATGGAACGTAGATCGTTTTTCAATGATCATTCCACCATCACATTTTTGCAGAACTCATTAGTTGAAAGATCATATTCCCCTGATTCGCAGATATTTCGTCCATTCCAGATGATATTTTTCAAGACGATGTCTTGCGTGGCATGTTTTTCATCATAACCACGGAAAATAAACACTGGCTTCTTGTTTGAGAACAATTGGATGTTTTCAAAGACAAGATGGTCGTTGATACCCCGTCGATCACCGCCCGCCGAATATTCCGGATGGAACTCCACGATCGCCATGCAAAGCGGTGGATTGTAATCCTTTGAGCGGATGGTATATAGTTCATCGTCATTCGTCTGGATGAGCGGCGGTGGAATAACATCGTCGTATTCGATAGAAATATCCCGCCATGTGACATGATGGACGCGGGCGTAATCCACATTGCAGCAGTCCAATGCGGGTCCCGTCACATGGATGATCGCACAGTTTTCGAAAAGAATGCCACAGATTTCCTCCGCCCGCGTCTCCGCACCGATTTCAAGGCATTTCCCCCAGTCGTTCCAAATGACGCAATCTCTCACAATCACATGCCTGAAATTTTCATAGCAGCCGCCATTATGGTGCATGGCCTCCTGCACGGCTTTTTCCACATCGCCTTCGTAATAGCAGTCAAAACCTTTGATGCAGATGGAATCATCGTAAGTCCTTAGGAAACAATGGTCAATGATGACATTTTCACAATTGTGCATGTCGATGCCGTCTGAATTATATCGCCAACAGCCGATGATTTTCACATTGGAAATGGCGATGTTTTGACAGCCGATGGGACGGATGTTATAGACCAAACTGTCGCGAATCGTGATGCCGTCGATGACAACATTCGTGCAGTATTCCAACTGGACGGTGTGAAGCCGCACAGCATTATTGACGGCCGCCTTGTTGTTCTTTTCATTCGCTTCAAAGAGAATGGTTTCACGGTTGTGGCTGTTGTCCAAAATGCCATGCCCGATGATACGGATATTATTGGCATCCATTGCTTTGACGCATGCAAAAACAACAGCGCCTTCATCGATGAAAAGCGTCTGCCCATCCTTCAATTCAATCATTCCCACTTCATGGATGCCTTTTCCAAAATAGATGACATTTTCATCCGTAGGTTTGACATCATATTGCCGCGGCTTGTCGATGAAGATATGAAGCGCATGATGCCGTCCCGACGGCTCGAATGTGCAATAAGCGTCGCCATCAACAGCGAATTTGGCGGTATTCCCATTGATTTCCGGCTTGACGCCAAGCGTGCATGGACGGATGATCGCCTTTGAAAGATCTTGATCCGACGTCACTTCGAACGTCACCGCTTCATCGGCCTCCATCAAGATGAACGGAATGATTTCCGACTGTTCGATCTGCCGTTGATGGCCTGGCCACCGTCTGTTGAACGGTTCTTTCGAAACGCGTGCGAACTGCAACGGCACCTCCACGCCATTTGCTTTCACTGTATATTTAGTATCATTCAAAGATGTCTGGGTAACAGAATAAATGTGCAGCATGGGAAATTCCTTATATTTAAAATGTTGTTGACTGTTTTTTAGGAGTGCATATTAAACGTGATTCAAAACATGGTAACATTCAGGCAGTGCCGATGGCCTTCCCGTCGCCACAGAAAGTTCTTACTTTCCCTTCGGCAAGAGATCGTCCAGGCAGTAGGCGGTCGGATGGTCAATGGAGACCGGTCCCAGATTGCCCGGGCCTCCTCGGTTCACCAGAACGATCATCTTCGTGGCTGCGTCCGGAACAGGGCCAATCAAGAGGTGGAGCCGTCGGTCGTCCGCCTTCTCACCCTTCATCTCGTACATGGCGTCTTCCTGCTCGATCCAGGCACCGGATGCGTTCTGGAAACCAATGCGCCCCTGCAGGAAGGCCGCCGCATCACCATGGAATGGCACGGTGACGCTATAGACGCTCCCACCCGTCACCGAAATCCCAACAATCAAGCAGATGCCGTTTTGAAGTTCTATTTTGCCATCCACGACTTTCGCCAGACTGGCATCCTCCGTACCGGGGAACCATGCCGAATAGCCGGGCGGAAGAGTCCCCGGCGTGGCGAATTCCGTATTCTGGGGCTTCACCTGCGTATCAGCCATCTTGAACTCCGGGTTCGGCCAGTGGTTTGTGATTACGCCTTCCACGCCTTTCCGCGAGAGTTCCTCGACGAAATCCTCCGGGTGCCTGGCCATCCGAAGCGTCTTGTCCAGCCCCGGCAGTATTGCCTCCCAGGCATTGGCGGGAGCGGCGGGGGAGAACATCAGGTGCTGTTCGCTGTAGAACCAGACATACTGGTCGGCGGAAGACAACAGATAGTTCATGTTGTGGAAGAGCGTGGTCATGGTCACGCGATGGTCGCCATTCGCAAACCACCTCGGCGGAACATAGGCATCCAGATAACAGCCAAAGCCCGCGCTGATCTGACGGCGGTACCGTACACGGTTCTCTGGCGACACGAACTCGGCAAAGTCCCGCCGGATGCTCTGGGCGGTGCGGAGCGCCCCGCTCTGTGTCCGCAGGCAGTAACCGGCTTCGCAACCGTCCACGATGGTCATTTTCGGTGGGGCAGCATCCCAGAGGCCGTCGATGAAAGCGGGGTAAAGCCCGTAAATGGGATCCGGCTGCCCTGTGCGACAACGAAAGGTGGAGAGCAGCCAGAAGGCGAGGAAGGTCATATCGGGATATTCCGTCGCCATCGCCGACATGACTGCCCGGCCACGGCTGCGGACGACGACTTTCATCTCATCGAAAGTACGCCCACACTCTGGATTATAAGCCCAGTTGAACTTCTGGTATGGCTCGGGGTCGAAGCAGACGCCCTTGAGTCCCGCCGCCTTGGCGGCCTTGGCAAGAAGGCCGAACTTGGCGGCGAGGTTCTTCCAGCCCGCGTCGTCCAACCAGTCCATGGGACCGGGAGAGATCCAGGCGATGGCGAAATTGTCGGTGAAGCGCTTGAAATCGCAGCTTTGCAGATCCTTGACCGCGCTATCAAAAACATCCGCCGGCCAACTGTTCCCGTCCCACATGTAGAGGCTTGCTGCCCAGCCGTCGGCATTGGTCAAGGGGAAGATGACACCGTCGAAAGGCATGGTGGCCTCCATCTCCCGCCAGTGTTCACACAACTGGCGCGGGTTCGTCATGTCCCATCCATAGTGCAGCAGTTTCGCGCGATGCGGAGCCGCCGCGTTCAAGGCACAAACGGCACCAAGCATCGCCATTCCCAACAGAAGAGCCTTGTGAGTCATTTCAGTCTATCCTATGGTTATAATGATTATCAATATTGATAGAATTCTTTATTCTATGATTCCCAATTGCTTTGCAGTGACGCTTTCGGTCTCGTAGGTGCCGTCGGCTGATATATCGAAGATTCGAAAGCCTGGATCGCCGTCGTTGTAGGAGGAGAGCGTTGCAGCCTTGCAGAAGCCGAGGCGGATGCCGTTCTGGTCGGTCACGTCGAAGGTATTCATGTGGTCGTGACCGAAATACGCGCCCTTGAGGTTGCCCATCTTGAGCCAGCTCTGATAGAGGGTGCGCCCTTGGTAGGTATGCCGTTCGTCGGTGTAAACCGCCCATGAGGGCGGACAGGGCTCCTCGGCCAGTACGCCGGTACCGATGCCATCGGCGAGGCGGTCGAAGGAGTCCACGGCGCCATTCCAGACCGTCCCCGGCGGCTGGATCAAGTACTTCTTGTGCGATTCGATCCAGACCATGTTCGCCTCGGGAATGACATAGCGCTCAAGGTGCTCTGACCAGATTGCCGCCTCGGGCAGTTTCTTTATCCAGCGGTTGAGCGGCTCGCTGAACACGGCGTCCGTATCGCCTTCCGAGGTGTCCTCTGTTTCCAGCAGTTGGATGTGCGCGGGGCGGGTGGGGACATGCACGAGCACGTTGGTCCGGTTGACATCGCAGACGATGATGTGCTGGAACCACAGGCATGGGAGGGTGCCGGCGTGCTCTTCGTACCACTGTATCTGGTCGGTGCGGCAGCCGTCGTAGCCGCCCTGGGGAGGATAGTCTCCAGAGTCCATCACGATGAGGTTGAAGCACGGCGTGTCGTCGGCGGACAAGATTGGGATAGCGCCGCTACCGACACCCGAGAGTTCGGCGATGTCGAAATCGACAAAGTACTTTCCTCCCAGTTGCTTGTAGATATCATACTGTTCCTGGCGGGTGTAGTATTCGGGTCCTTTGCGTTCGGAGTCGTGGTTGCCGAAGGTGATGGCGTGGGGGATCTGTTCCGCCACGAAGATGTCCATGAATTCGGAGACCGCCTGTTCGAACTCGCCGTGCTTATTGTAGATCTTGGTGTTGTCGCCGGTCAAAATGATGAGCGACGGGCGGTACTTCCGGATGCCACACTGGATGAGTTCCTTGACGGGCTCCTCCAGCGGATAGACACCCTGCGGGTCTGTGAGTTGCATTATGCGGAATTTGCCAGTTGCGTCAAAATGGAATTTCTGGGCGAGGTTTGGCGAGACAGCAGGCAACGTGGATTGTGCGAAGGCGGTCATGGTGAAAAGAAACAAAGCAATGATGATACAAGATTTGGCGTGGTTCAAAATCAGGTGACACCCGTTACCAGTGAAAACTGCGCTTGCAATTAAGCTAATCCCCCTCCCCTGATTTTTCCAGCCCATTTTTTTGATTTTCCCGGTTTTCTGAGTATTTTCATCGAATCATGATGTCGGAAAAATCGTCTTCCGTTATTCCACATTCGTCACAGAACTGTGCGATGATGTCATATCGGTCGAGCGTTTCGAGACGATGCGTATCGCTTCCGACCGTGAATTTGCATCCTGCCTTTTTGGCGATGGTGAACGGCCTGATGAGAGATTCATAATATATTGGTTCTATGAGACATCCGGAATTGATTTCGATGGCGTTACCGTACTCATTGGCAATTGAAAGAGCATCGAAAAATTCCGCGTCGGAAATAGTGTCCAATACCTCCCGCGGTTTATCATTATGCTCCCCCATGGGAACGAATGGATGCGCAAGCACATGCCCCACACGGCTTTTCGCCCCCGCGACAAAGAATTTCATCATGTGTTTGCCCCACCCTGCGAACGAATGGTCGTCAGGCTGTTGGATGACGGATTTCAGATGGAAATGGTCAGTCGGAAGTAACACGACATCAAGCACTTCCTTCAGTTCAAGAGTGCCGCCGATACAATCGGGAGAATACGTTTCGATTTCCGCGCCGACGAGCACCTTCATGGGAAATTCCGTCGATTCCACCATTTTCTTGTTCTCAAGAATCTGCTTGAGTGTCTCCGGAAACGGTCCCTTGAAGTCTGGCCTGTTCTCCCAAATGTTTTCAGGAAGTGTCCAGTAATGGTCTGTGATGCAGATACTTTTGAAGCCCTTTCCGGCGAGAACGCGGACAAAATTCTCAATTGTCGCCTCTTGGTCTCCAGAACAAGGCGAAAGCTTTGTATGCATGTGGTAGTCGTTTACAATTTTCATGGTCATTTCCTTTATGTTTTTCGTCAAATCACTATTATAATTTTATTATTGCAAAGCATCCATACCCCCTAGACGCAATATCATATAGAGAACGCCATCCTGGTCGTTGGCGAACGGGTCGAAAAATTCACCGCGCCTTGCAGGACATGAAATGGAACCGTCTCTATGGCGCATCGTCACGGAGAAAGGATATAAATAGGCGCAGGAGGCCGTGCCGTCAGGGGAGAACAGACAAAGACAATTGCGTAGGCATTTGGCCGCTTTTTTCCGATAGCTTGCGTCATTCGTGATTTTGGCGTAAAGATGATAGGCCCTTGCGGTCAGCAGACTTAGGTAGTGCGGGAATGTATCGCCAAAAAGACGGCGTTTGCCAAACCAATATTCATCCCAATGGCGAATCGGTATCTCATTCAGATGATAATCCGGCTGGTCGCCGGAGAAGCGACTCAGCAGATCCATCTGCGGGACCAAATCATGCAAAATGCCTGGATCATGGTCGATACGATCGTAGAAAGCCGCGGGAATCGCGACGGCTGGCGTCGCGATCGTTTGCTCGAAACGGACCTCATGAGGCGGATAATTGAGGCCTGTTTTGCGCATTTGCGCCACATGTTTCCGTAGCAATTCCGTCAATTCATCCGCTTCTTTCACTAGTCCGGCCTCCCGAATCATGTCAATGGCGTCGGAAAAAAGCGTCCCGTTCGGATAGAATTTGAATCCTCCGTCGGAATAGAAAAGACGAATGGAACGGTCGACCCATTTCAAATACATGATATCCTTCTTGTATCGGTATAATTCCAGCCAGAAGTTGATCAATCCCGCTGTATTGTAAAGACGGACGCGGCAGGAATGTTTGCCGATGTCCCCATGGACAATGCCTGTTTCGACTTCATAGGTCTCCCGTAGCAGATATTGTTCATAAAGTTCGATGGCGCGGGCGGCCTCCGCATCATCGGGATGCAGCTGCGCCCAACGGCAGATGAGCAGCCCCATGTTGCCACGTTCACCGCTTGTATTGTGGTCACGCCAGATGTAGTTGTAATACGGCGCGTGCTCTTCATTGTCATAAATCATGAAAGCGCCGTAAAGCGGACTTCTTGGATCGAGCATTTGCTGATTCTTCAAGATGAAACGAACTCTTTGCTCAAGCAGTTTGTCAAAGGATTCGCTGCAATACCCCAATACCCAAAAATGCTTTTTCCCTATCTGGAATTCAAATTTATGTTCGCCAAGCTCATGCGGCGAATAGGTGACTATCAGCTGGTTGTCTTTTCGTAAATACGGTATCTTCTGTCCTTTGCAAGAAACGGTAATATCATCGTCAAAATGATTTGATGTTATCGTGATTTCAAATGTTTCATTAGGGAAGACAGTCTCTTGTGCAAATTCCGCCCACAGACCATTTTCCATGGCGAGCAACGCTTCCTGAAAATGATCATGGGGAAATGCGATAATTGACCATTCAACCACCATTTCACCGCCAGGCAACAGATGACATGGAGAAGGATGTAGCACAAAGTCGCCACGATCATTGCTGGATTCCTCTTCTATGCGTTCCACGCTATAACAATCAAGCGAGCCTTGCGTCAGAACAAGTGCAATATCCGTTGGAAATGGTCCCATCTTCCGCGCATGAACATAGGAGAACTCACCTCCGCACCAAATATGCGCATGACAACGTTGGCTGATGCAGACATCACTCGACGGATAACTATCATTGAACGTAGCGTAAATCCCCAAATCTCCCCGCTTGAAGTAAAGATCATAATATCCTGTATTACGATAAATAAACTTTTCCGTCAGGCGATCATCCAAAAGCATATGAATGACTTCCAATTCTAGCGTCTCTTGACGGTAGTGTGAACGTATTTCATTGCCATCAAAAGACATATCAACAAATTTAAAGCCGACAGGTTCTCCCCAATCAGCCATTCCTTCGACCCAGTTCATCTTTGCCGGATCATCATTCAAGACAAGAGATTTTATCGTTCCATTATATTCGTTAAAATCAATTGTAAAGACTTTGTTTTCCATATTAAAATATCCAATTCTCTATCGCTCAAACATCATCCGTACAATACTGTGGGGCGGCAAATCAAACTGTCGGATATCTGCAATTTCGAATGGTCGGTCACACACAACCTCAGGCATGTCAAAGGAATTGAGCGAATGAATGTCATCAGCGGTGATAATATCCGATTTCATCCGTTTCCAATCCCCAGATGGCAGTTCCAATGCAATGGATTTGGTATCATGGAGATGCTTGTTCACCAAGCTTATGGTCAAGCATCGGCTATCCTCCGCAACGCTTGCAATGGCATCCAGATCATCATCGACATCATCCGGGAGCACTGATGCAAGCTGTTGCCCTAAATGATCTTTCAATAGTTTCATGGCATAGTACGTCGGTGTCCTGTAACATTTTTCTCCACTTGTTTCAAAGAGACTTTGCAGGAGATTGCAAAGTTGCGTCTCCATTGCAAATTCCACAATATCGCAATTGCGGTAGAAGATATGCAGAGCTAATGCGGCGAATATGGCATCGCGAAGTGTCTGACGTTGGTTCTGATTGTTTGCAAAAGTCGCTTCTGGATGCCAAGTGCCCCATTCGTCAAAGCATATTTTCGTCTTGGCGTTCGGGCCAGCATGTTCTCGAATCGTCATGCGATGAAGGTCGATGTCATACTGATACCGTTCAAGAAGATTCAATAGAGAATAATAGCCGTCTTCATCAAAATCAACGGCGTCACCGCACAGTTTGCCGCCTTGCTTGGCACCGCCAAGATAGTGGTGGACAGACAGCGCATCAGGCGGCAAAGCACGCTGGCTACGGGTGATGTGGTCCAACGCTTTCCCTGTCCATCCAGGCAATCCATGACGCATGGAAAGACCAAGACCAATGAAATATAAATGTTTTCTGTCTTCACGCAACACCGTTTGGTATTTGAGATAGGTCTGGGCGTATGCCACAGGATTGTTGTAATCAATATGCCAGACATTTTCATCGGTATTCCCTATCCCCCAATATCTTACGTAATATGGTTCAGGATGGCCGTTTTCAGCCCGCATGGCACCGTATTTTGTCTCTTTTGGCGCATTGACATACTCATACCAGTCCAGAAACTCCTCTGGCGAGCCAGTGGCCGTGTTGACGGTCAGAACAGGATCCGCTCCCGTGAGCTCACAAAAATGAAGGAATTCATCCGTTCCGAAATCATGCCGCCACACGGGATTGGCTGGATCGGCAATGGGATGGAGCCTCGACGGACGCTCTTTGCCGATTCCGTTTTTCCAGTGGTAATGATCTGCGCAACAACCACCTGGCCATCGCATCGCACCGATTCCAAGCTCTCTACAACCTTCAACGACATCCTTGCGCAGACCGTCGATATTTGGAATGGAACTCTCCTTGCCAACCCAGATGCCATCATAAATGACATGCCCAAAGTATTCGAAAAACACAGAATGGATATGCCTTGAAATGACATTGTTTCCCTTCTTTGTAGCAACTATTTTGATTTTCATCATGTAATCTCACTCCAAGGCAATACGTTTTTCATAAAATGGACATACTCACGACATCAAGCCTTATAAGATAATCCATTACAAGAAAATTTCACACAATACCCCAAAAAGGTTACAAAGACATTGAACCAAGATGAAATAACATCTTTACATTTGAAGATGGATACATTATAGTAACCTATCTTGTAAAACAATAGTTCAATTGTCATACACACCACATGAGGAAACGATATGGGAAAAATCATCGCAATCAATGGAAGCCCACGCAAAGGCTGGAATACGGACACGCTGCTGAAGAAGGCATTGGAAGGCGCGGCATCGGTCGGTGCGGAAACGGAAATGGTGTATCTGTATGATTTAAAATTCCGCGGCTGTGTCAGTTGCATGGCCTGTAAACTACTGAAGGAGCCACGCCCATGCCGTTGCATCCAGCGGGACGATCTGACAGCCGTTCTGGATCGCCTTCACGAAGCGGACGCCGTTATCATGGGCAGCCCCATTTATTTTAGCGAAATCACAGGCGAATTGCGTTCTTTCCTCGAACGTTTTCTGTTCCAATACTTGAACTACGACAACTACGACCAACCATTGAGCTCCCCCAAGAAAACGGCGATGGTCTATACGATGAACTGTCCGGAAGCGTGGTTCCCGCAGGTTGGATACAATGAACTATTCCAACGCTACGAGAATATGCTCAAACGCTTCTTCGGTCACTGCGAAACACTTTACGCAACAGAAACGCTTCAAGTAAAGGACTATAGCCGCTATCATATCGCGAGCGTTGACGGCGACGCACGTAAAGTCCGTCACGAGACCGTCTTCCCGCAAGACTGCCAAAAGGCATTCGAGCTCGGCGTAAGACTGGCCTCCAAGCAGTAGTAACGACGGCGTCCCGCCGTCGGCAACCACATTCCACACAAATACACAACCAACCATTATGAACACTGACACGCCCAAACATTTGAAAAATCATATTCTGGTAATCCTTCTTCTTGGAATCGTTTTTCTGACCGGTTGCGTCAGCCCGCTTTCCCAGTGGAACGACTCCGCGCCAGCGAAAAAAGCGTTGGTCGAATATGTTAGAATCATCACCAAGAAAAATTCACCCAACTACATTCCTGCGGAAAACCGAATCGCCGTGTTCGATTTGGACGGCACGCTTTTCCTCGAGACGGATCCGACCTATTTTGATTGGTCACTCTTCGAACACCGCGTTCTGGAAGACCCAAGCTACAAGGCGACGGCTGAACAGCTCGCCGCCGCCCAAGCATCCCGCAATGGCACTTTTCCCAAGCTAGATAGTGCCCGCGAACGCATGGTTTCAGAAGCTTACAAAGGACTGACGCTGAAAGAGTTCGACGCTTTTGTTCGTAAATTCATGGAAGAACCTCAGCCAGGCTTCATCGGCATGAAAAGAGGCGACGCGTTCTACAAACCAATGGTGGAAGTCGTCGATTATCTCGTCAAACATGACTTTATCGTGTATGTAATCAGCGGCACCGACAGACTTACCGTGCGTCCATTGGCGGACAAACTGCATTTGCCGCCACGACAGGTCATCGGTTCGGACAGCACCATCGTCGCCAGCGGCCAAGGCGAAAAGGATGGGCTGGACTACACGTTCGGCAAGGATGACACTTTGTTACTGGGTGGCAAGAATCTAGTCAAGAACCTCCAAATGAACAAAGTAACCATTATCGCAAGGGAAATCGGTGTCCAGCCTGTATTGGCCTTCGGCAATAGCCTGACCGATGCAAGTATGCTGAACTACGCCATCCATGGAAACAAATACAAAGCGCTTGGCTTCATGCTGTTATGCGACGATCTCGAACGCGAATACGGCAACGCCGCCAAAGCCGAAAAGATGCGCAACGACTGTGCCCAAAACGGCTGGATTCCCGTCTCCATGCGCGATGACTGGAAGACGATCTACGGCGAAAACGTCATGAAAAAATAGGATTGAAGCGTTTTAATATTTAAAATCTATCATCATATAAGTTTCTTTTTCCGTTTCAGTAGAGGCTGTCGCATTCATCTTCAAGTCATCAAATGGCTTCTATGCAATTCGGTCGCCCCAAAATGGTGCAATGGCGTGGGTGCCGGCGGCCTCTGCCTCAGCCTTCTTCGCATACGCGCGAGCCAGCGGCACTCCGCCGCCGCCAGTCTGCTTATTGTGTCCAAGTTCGCAGTGGTGGGCGATCACAACGCATTTCGGATGGAATGCATTGATGCCGTCCATTGTCTGGTTGGAAGAGCCCCAACACCAGGCATGGTGGATGAACAGATCAGGCGTCCGCTCCGGCCTCAAATCGCCTGTGTTGAACGTGTCGCCAACATGGAGGATCGTATAGTCGCCGACCTGTACCTCCACAGGCATGACAAAGCCCTTCAGAAGATGGTTGTGGTTTGTCTCATACGTGCGGATCACGACATCCTTGATCGTATAGCGGCATTCACCACGTGAGAATCCACCGAGGCCGTCTTTCACATGCAGACACGCTCCGTAGTTGTCGCGGAAATTCTGGATTACCGTCTTGTGACGTGAATCCATCGCCTGATAGAGCTTTTCTGTGTAGTGGTCATAATGATTGTGTGTAATGATCACGAAATCAAACTTATCCACTAACATCGTCGATAAACGATGGCTGAGGTCGATGGAAAAGAGCGATTGGCGAGTCTTCACAATAACGCCCATATTGTACACATACCAGACGGCAGGCCGATCCGTGACTTCCACTTCCTCTAT
>JAEEGF010455594.1_pt1 | contig 12270 bp, 14 predicted proteins | sample 9134171 | NCBI WGS metagenome assembly JAEEGF01 (sample SAMN16246542, study PRJNA631951) | gut metagenome | biome: gut microbiome; feature: rumen; material: AP-attached | host: Bos | place: Iran: Karaj | collected 2018-10 | reverse complement strand
GATGAGTATGTTGAAAGAACTTTTGACATATCAGGTGCTAAAGGTATGAATACGGTCGGCTTTGTATTCCTGCCGGGATGTGACTTTGATTTTATGTATTTCAAGTTTATAAAAAAATGAGGTGATACACCTCATCCGCCACTAAAGGGGCACCTTCCCTCGAGGGGAAGACTTGTAGAAAATAAATGAAAAGAGGATGAAACATGTTAAACTTTTATTTGCCTGATTTTTACAACAACGCCAATCTTATATGTCTGATGGCTGACCTGATGAAGCATTATCCTGATAACTTTTATGATGACATCAGGATCGGTGCGGCCTACGGTTCGTTCCCCGGAGCTATATGGAACGGCGGAAGAGTCGTATGGGGGATAGAGCACAGGGAAGCCATGGAGAAGATGATAAAGGAGTACAATGACAGAGGCATAGCTGTCAGATATACGTTTACAAACCCTTTTATCGAGGAGCAGTATGTTAATGACCGTTACTGCAATATGATCCTTGAAATATCACAGAACGGCCTGAATGAGGTTATAGTCAATACCCAGGCTTTAGAGGACTATGTAAGGGCCAATTATCCGGGATTTAAGATCATTTCTTCCACTACCAAGTGTCTGATGGATGTGGATGCGATAAATGCTGAGCTGGAGAAGGATTATTATCTGGTGGTGACCGACTCGTCACTTAATAATACGGATACACTGTTCAACTTAAAGCATATAGATAAGATAGAAGTGCTTGTTAACCATTACTGCAGGGACAACTGTCCTAACCGCCAGGCACATTATACGGCTATAGGCAAGGCTCAGCTCAACTACACCGAGCTTCATTTTCCGGATTGTAAGTATACAGCCAGAAACTTCTATACTCTGATGGAGAACAGATCGTTTATAACCACCGATCTGTTATACGGAAAATACAAGGATGCCGGATTTAAGCATTTTAAGGTGGATGGCCGCGCACATGCTCCGAGAAATGTTATCGAGAGCTTTGTGTATTATCTGGTAAAGCCTGAGTACAGGGATAAGATAAGGATGTTTATATATCAGAGTTTATATAAACTATGATCAGAGGAGTAATGTATGAACGATCCGCTTATGACGGTATTAAAAAAAGTGAATTTTATATTCGGGAAGGGTCTGGATGAGAAAGAACTTATAAAACACCGTAAGTTTATCGAAAGGCTCGGGCAGCTGGCTGCTCCTAAGGATGACCTGATTGTGGAAGCATTCAGCGTAGGTGATATAAACTGTGAATCGGTCACACCGGAGCTGGCTCATAATCCCGAATATGTTATCTTATATGCTCACGGCGGCGGATACAATTGCGGAGGGCTCAATTATTCGAGGATACTGGCCGGGAAAATGGCTTTATCCACAGGGTTTAAGGTCATAACATTTGATTATCGCCTGTCTCCGGAAAACACGTATCCTGCGGCACTTGATGACTGTATGGCCATGTGGGAATATCTGGTAACGGATAAATATGCCCCGGACCACATAATAGTAGCAGGAGATTCGGCCGGAGGCAATCTGGCGCTGTGCCTGACACAGAAGCTTAAAGAAAAAGAGCTTCCTCTTCCTAAAGGACTTTTGCTTTTCAGTCCCTGGACGGATATGACATGCTCCTCGCATTCGTATGAAACCAACCGAGATACGGATCCGATCCTGACTAAGGAATATGTGTTAAGTGCCGCTAAAGCTTACGTGGGAGGACTCGGGGAGCTGTCGGATGCGGCATTCAGCCCTATATATGGTGATTTTAACGGGTTCCCGCCAGTATATATCATGGCCGGGAAAAATGAGATCCTGCTTGATGACAGCAGAAGACTTAAAGAATGCATAGAAAAAGCTGACGGAACGGTAAGCCTTGATATAGAGAAGAACGGCTGGCATGTATACCAGCTTTTCCCTATCCACATAGCGGGACGTGCCATGAAGAGGCTTTCCAAAACAGTAACAGAATTAATATACAAAACTGATCGGACGAGGTAATCATGGGTAGTGCTAACTGGTACAAAATAGATAATGTAGCTAAGATATTCCTGGCGACCGTATCTAAAAGGGATACCAGGTCATTCAGACTCAGCTGCACATTGAATGAAAAAATACATGCCGGGCTTCTGCAAAAGGCCGTGCTTTCGGCTATACAGGTAAGACCTCAGGTACAGGTACGTATCAGAAGAGGGATTTTTTGGCATTACATGGAGGATACCGATCTTGAACCTGTAGTGACCAAGGAACAGGACAGGATATGTCCGCTTCTGTATGTGCCGGCTAAGACCATGCTGCATTATCAGGTTACTTATTTCGGCAACAGGATAAACCTGGAAATGTTCCATGCCATAGCTGACGGTACGGGAGCTATGGAGTTTTTAAATATTATAGTGCTGGATTATCTTAAGCTAAAATATCCCGGCAAATTTGAAAACGTGACGATCCATTCGGGTGCATCTGCAGGGGACTTAAGCCAGGACAGCTACAGGCAGTTTTACGGCAATCACGGTCTGTCTAAGAATACACCGAAGGATAAGGCATATCATCCGGGCGGGATAAAGCTGCCGTATAACCAGCTTCAGTTCTTTGAGCTGCATATACCTTCAGAGAAGCTTAAAGCTAAGGCGAAGGAGCTCGGTATCTCCCTTACAAGCCTGCTCGGAGCTTACTGGATGCTGGCGATAAGGGACGATATGCCCCCGAGAAAGAGCAATATACCGATTACCATATCCATGCCGGTAAACTTAAGAAATTATTACCCTTCTAAGACAGCCAGGAACTTTTTTAACAGTGTAAATATCTCACATGTATTCGATACGGATATCACGCTTGAAGAATTGGCGGTAAAATATGATTCCGAATTAAAAGAAAGGCTGGCGCCTGAGAACATAAAAAAACAGATGGACAGCTTCGAGACCATGGAATATGTGGCTCCTGTCAGGGCGGTCCCGCTGTTTATAAAGCAGCTGGTAGTAAGGCACTTTACCAAAAAATCAGCTAAAAAGGTATCAATGGCATTCTCCAACATGGGTGTACAGAGACCGCCCCAAGAAGTAGCAGAGTACATTGAAAATTACAGCGGATTCTGCAGCACCAATACATTGTTCTCAACTATGTTCGGCTACAATGATGAGCTTACTTTAGGTGTATCATCTGCTTATATGAATACCGGAGTGGTGAAGAACTTTGTAAGAGAGCTGACTGCTACGGGGATAGATATAAAGGTTAACGCTACGGAGGTCATAAAATGAGAAAATGTCCTTATTGTAAAATCAATGTCGGCGGCGATCTTGAAAAATGCCCTTTATGTCAGAGTAAGCTCTCGGGAGAAGCGGAAGAAGCATATTTCCCTAAATTTGAGTCCATGCAGAAGCGTACGATGTTTTATAAATTCCAGCTTCTCATAGTCTGGGTGATCGTAATTGTAGCCATAGGGCTTGATTTTATGCTCAAGATCCGGCTGCACGGGTATCCTGATCTGCATTGGAGCCTGCTGCTGGGTATGTGGATACTTATAACGGACTTAAGGATAATGAGGTCCTTCAGGCCGGGTACAGGGTCTGCAAGAAAAATGACACTGATGGTATTTATCACCTTAGTCATGTTACTTATCACCGCTTATTTCTTAGGCTTTATGGAGCTTACGCTCGGAATGATAGTACCGATAGTCATCACGGGTATGGTTATAGCTAATTTTGTGCTCGCGATGCTCGATAAACACGGCAATACCATGTCTTACCTGTTAACAGGTATACTGATAGGACTGATCCCCTGCATAGTGATGTATCTGGTCAATAAATCCATGTCTGTACCGTGGATAGTATGCTCTTTAGTCAGTGCGATACTGCTGGTGGGAGCTGTGGTATTTAAGGGAAGGTCGGTAGCTGCCGAGCTTCAGAGAAGATTTAATCTGTAATGTGACATATCTTGTCACACTATATTGAAATATCGGTCAGGCTCAGATATGTTTCATATCTGAGCCTGACCTTTATATTATAATGATCTGTTGTTCCTGGTTGTATAATTACCATACTTGATCGCCGAACCGCAATGAGGACAGTATTGATGATAAAAAATATCTGCACGATGCAGCATGCAGTCACAATACGGACAGCTGAAGAGACGGAACTTAATATTTATGACAATAAATATGACAATAAGTACAAAAGCATAAATCATTACAATACCAACGTTATCAAACATAATACCTAAAGCAGTTCCGCCTACAAGTAATAAAATAGAAAAAATTACAAGACAGCGATAACCCCATTTAACGCGTTTGCGTAACAGTTTCATGTTATCTTCAAAGTCTTCGGTGTTTTCTTTATTTAACAGAGCATCTTTGGATGCGGTATCACTTAAAGATATCAGACTTCCGCATTCAGGACATTTTTTATTATATTTATCAATGATCTTTCCGCAATCGGGGCATTTATAGAACATAGTATTATCCTCCTTCGTAATTATTTTACTTCTTAATACGTTTCTCAAGCTGTCTCAGTTTCAATCCGGTGTTATAGAAGTCCTTAACGGAACATCCGGCTCTGCCGCCTCCGGCACAAGCGCAGGCACATGCACAGGCGCAGGCACATGAGTGGTGGGATCCGCCTGAACGGTGCGAGTGGGATGAAAAGCTGCGTGAAGATGAACTCGATCCCGAATAGCTCGAGCGGCTCCTGGGTCTTGTAACATGGACCCTTATATAGGTATTCGGTACATTCCCGAAGGGATACAGACCTTCTTTATCTTCTTGAGCAGGAGCTTGGTTTGAATTCTCGGTGACGGTTTTTTCTTCTATTGTTTCCTCACTCTTTATCATGCTCCTTCCGCAGTATTCACAATTATCTTTTCCTTCTTTTCTGGGAGCACCGCATGAAGGGCACTGAGGGTAATATTCCACTTTGGTCTTCTTAACCGTTTTTGTAACGGAAGGCGAAAGAACAGCTGACTTTAAATATCTGCCTATACCTGTAAAAACTTTTATCGCTAAAACAGGAATAACTATCAGTATTATTAACACCGGTATAACACTGAAAAGTGGCCGATAGTTAATATTTGAAGAAGAACTGGCCGAACTGCTTTTCTTTTCAAAAACCTTAAAAGCGTATGCATCATTGGGGTAGGTGATACTTACGGTGTATTTTTGGCTTTTGGCTAATTTGGTGGTCCAGGTAAGATAGCCGTCGCTTTCTATAAGACAGGAAGGAGAGAAACTGTCTGCTTTATCGTAGTTCCATTTGATGGTAAGTGATTCCACATCAATATCATCGAACCATCCGGGAGTAAAATCATATACAGTTTCGCCGTCAGTGTTCTTATTCATTAAATAAAGATGATCCTGAACCAGCTCAAAATCTATAGTAACGGTTTCTCCTGCTTTATATGATCTGTCTAAGTCGATCCTTACATAGTCTCCGCCAGAGGAGTATTGAGATATTTTCTTAATGCTGTCTGATTTACCTTTAAGGTTACTTACATGAGCATTGGGAATACCTACCTTTACCCAGGTAAGAGGACCTTCTTTGGTAGAGTCAAGTACTTCCCAGACGATATGATATTTGATCTTAACGGTAGCATCATCAAGTACATCACAAGTGATATTGTACTCATGAATGAGGTCAAGATCCTTGGCCTTTACATTATGGGTAAATAAAGGCGTAAACAGTAATACAGCCAGTACCGTTAAGCAAAATAGTGCCAACTTGTAATTAATTTTCCTCATTATCATCACCTTATCCTTTTAGCAGGATTTTCCTCCTTTGAGTATCCTTAAAGGACATTCGCCGCGCATTTTGGAAGAAAATACCCTGCGTTCTTTACAGGTTTCATTGTTCCAAATATCTTCCCAATTGTCTTTTAAAATATTCCCTAAGGGTTTTTCAGAGAGCCAGCTCTGGCAGGGGACTACGTTCCCGCTCGGAGTTATGGCCATATTACTTAAGCATGCTCCGCAGTTCGGAGTGGATATACCAAGCTCCTTGCAGAAGGTATCATCCATCCAGCCGGGGGATGTGAAATTGATGTCCATTCCGTTTTCATAACAATACTCAACGGCTTCCTTTACGATATCCCTTACTTCGGCATTGGTAAGCTGCAGGTTTTCGGATGCTTCCTTTGCAGCATTGCCGGTAGTGATGAGACCGGAGCAGGTTACATATCTTACTCCTTTTTCCTTTAAAAACTTAAGTGTTACTACATAATCCCTGTTCAGTGTACAAAGGGGAGTATTGATACTTAAGTTAAGACCGGTATTTAAGGCGTTTTCGATACCTTTTACCGTATCCTTATAATGGTCGGCACCTACCAGCTTATTGTGTATATCTTCATCATATGAATAGAAAGTGATCTGCATGGAGTCAAGGGATGCCGATTTAAGCTTTTCACACAGTTCTTTGGTCAGCTTTATGCCATTGGTATTGAGTCTTGTGACAAACCATTTTGCGTGGTCGATAAGCTCGACTAAGTCATCCCTCATGGTGGGCTCACCGCCGGTGAAGGTTACCTGGGGGATCTTTGCCTTACGGCATATGTCTATTATCTTTTTCCAGGATTCCGTATCAAGTTCTTCTTCGGATGAGTACTCCTGACCTGCGGCATAGCAATGCACGCATTTCTGGTTGCAATGCCATTTTCCGTCTTTTGTCATGGCACTTATCATCAGGTCCATCCTGTGGGGAGCAGTCATCTGATCCGCGTAATCACCTATGTTCATATATGCTATAGGTTCATCGACGACTTCACCGTAAGCGATCTGCTTAAAAGTATTCATCATCCTTAAGATATCCATGCGGAATCTTTTTTTACCGACAAAAGGATATATTTTTTTGACTATCTTACAGGTATTGTCCATGATATTATTCACGTCTTCATCGGATACCTGATGGCCGCTGTATTTATTTACTTCCTCGATAAAAGCGGTGAGGAGTATGCTCCAGGAGACATTAACCGGGACTATATCCTGACCGTTGATGATGACTACACTCGCTTCTATATCATCCCTGCTGTATCTGGGAGGAACGAGATGTATCCTTACGACTCCCTCTTTTTCGGGATCGAGAGTGGTATGGTGAACTTCATTATAATATTTTAGGGCAAATTCATATTCTTTTTTAGTCGGACGCATTTGTTCTCCTCCGGGTAAAATGATATTTGTATATTACATTACTACATGATTTATTATATTTATTCAGACTGAATTTATCAAGTATATTCAATTATAAATAGAAGTGTTTTATTGCAGAACGTACTGCAATAAGAATGGACTAATTCGCAGTTAACGGCATTTACCGGGATAATAAAATATTGTAATATATAAGAAGTAATAGTATAATCTTAAAAGGAGATCTGATGATATGAAAAGAAGAGCATATAAGATTGTATTCTTTAATATCTTGCTTTTGTGCCTGACTTTGTTCGGGTCTCTTTTCATGAAAAAAACTTATGCAAAAGATCTCGACGTAATACACGAATACGACATTACCGCCGATCTTACGACGTCCGGTAAAGTAAGACTGAGATACAGGCTTGACTGGGAAGTGCTCGATCACAAAACGGAAGGACCGCTTACCTGGATAAAGGTCGGCATCCCCAACAGTCATGTGTCCGATATCAAAGGACTTTCCGATAATATCAGGATTATCGGATATTATAATGAAAACGGTTATTTTATAAGAGTGGATCTGGATAGGGCTTACAAAAAGGGAGAAAGACTTGTCATAGAGTTTGAGATATTGCAGGATAACCTCTTTGAAGAGATCAACAACGCTTCCGGAGAATGTGTGATCGGATTTACTCCCGGCTGGTTCCCTGATACAGTTGTAGAAAAGATGGTGTTAAAGTGGTCCGGGAAGAATGTCAAAAGCTGCGAACCGGAAGGCGTAATAGAGGATGACGGCTGTATTACCTGGCAAAAAGATCTGGCTAAAAACGAAAAATACACGATCCGGGTGGTATATCCGGACAGTACGGTTATATCACCGGTCTTGGATTTTTCTAAAGTAAATAATGTTCTAAACTCCTATAATGATATCAGCAGACAGATTGAGGAGGATATGAACAGAAAGATCCTTGATGACTATAATAAAAGAAATAAAGGCGGATACTCCGGTAACTATAAACCGAATACTGTTGTTTTGATATTGGTCATAGTGGGGATTGTGGCTGTAGCTGCATTTATTATAATAATAGCTGTTATAAGAGCCAGATATATAAGGAACGGTTCGGGTTATTACCGTGTAAAGAATAAGATCATATGGACAAAGATTATTTTCCATACACTTTGTCCCAACTGCGGAGCACCGAGAATGCCGGACAGGAATAATTGCATATATTGCGGCGCAAGCATGATAAAAAGCGAAGAAAAGCTTGAAAAAGAAGAAATCAAGAGTATTAAAAAGCAGCTTAAAAAGGAAGGCTTGTGGGAGGAACTTAACAGGGACGGTATCTGTGCACTCGGGCATCTGACCAATGTATATATAGAAATATCCCATGTCAGCTACACCATGCCTAAAGCGGATCTGCCTGATATAAATACAGGCGGCAGAGGTTCTAAGATAGGTAAAGTAATATCCATTATCGGAGATATCGTGAGCAAATGTGCCTGTGCCTGCGCCGGCGGCGGAAGAGCCGGGTGCTCGACCAAGGATTTCTATAATACAGGACTGAAATTAAGACAGCTGGAACTCAAGAAGAAACATCAAAAGAAATGTCGTTCTGCACTAAGCGAAGAATCATAAGATATAAATAAGAAAGGTAAAAGATATGCTCCATGACAGCGACATCCGTGATGACCTGTGCATGCATCTGGAAGATAAATACGGGAAGGTAAGGTTCCTTGAGGAACTGATGATCGGAAAATGCAGGGCGGATATAGTGATGGTGACAAGTGAAGCTCTGTACGGTATCGAGATCAAGAGCGATGCCGATACCTATACAAGGCTTGAACGCCAGGTAAAATACTATGATAAGTATTTTGATTTTAATATTTTGGCGGTAGGTTCTTCACATGCGATGCATGCGGAGGAACATGTGCCGGAACACTGGGGGATAGTGACCATAGAGGATACCGGTAAAGAACTGGACTTTTACTGGCTGCGTGAACCGGCATTACCAAAGAAAAAGGCAAAAGGGAAGTTCAAGAACCAGCTGCATCTTATCTGGAGAAGGGAGATGCTCCATATACAGCAGATAAACGGGCTATATAAGTATGCAGGCAAAAGCAGGAAGTATGTGGAGGAGTACCTGTTAGAGCATGTGGAAGAGGATGTATTAAAGAAGCAGATGATGGAGGAACTGTTCCAAAGGGATTATACTATATTTGATGAGGATTGATGGATGAATGATGAGAATTATAAGAAAGCGGAAAAACTGGCAAATATTGCTGAAAAAATACTGCTTGTCTCGGTAGGACTAATGATAACTATTCATATAGGTTTTTTTATTAGCACATTTGATTTAGAATGGGTTATTTCGTTTGTAGTGATTCCTTTGTATATTGTTGGTCTTGTAGTGGCAATCATAGCCAGGAATACCTGCAAAGATTGTGCAAAAGCGAAAAAGGTATTAAAGTGTTATATAATTATTTCAATAGTATTGATAGTATTAATTGTTACTTTTATCATTGTTGTTGCGATTTTATGTGATGGTTGTGAGAAAACGTTTGATTGTAACGGCTGCTTTGATACTTTCTTGAAGTGTCCGGGGTGACAGTGATTTATTATTTTGATTTTTTAAAGATTTTGTTTTCCGATAAATAAATCAAGTAGGACACAGCCATTATAAGTATCGAATAAATGATAATCTCGGGTATAATTCCGAGGGCCTTGGCGATGGATGAAAATACTACCTGGGTGGAAGGATAGTACGGAGTGATCTGGAACATATTCGGTTCCGGCTTCCTGTCGGACAGCACAAAATGACCGAAGGTGTTTAACAGTTCGGCGATAACAGACATGATGATATAGAGTATTAAGACCGGTTTAAAAGCGGTCTTTTTTCTTTTCTTGAGGATCATTATGGCCAGAACGGATTCAAAGAGCATAACAATGTGATATATGAAGCCGTGCATGGTGAATATGATCTGCGGTCTGAGCATATCCTGCGGAAAGAGCAGGGCCATAATGGCTGCAAAAAGGGAAAATGTTGCAAGGAATGTAAGAAGTGTATCCTGTGTTTTCTCTTTTACAAAGGGGATAAGTACGGAACAATACATGGCCATGGAACATAACTGCCAAGGGAAGAACCACATATTGTAGGCATCAGGGTAAACATAGGTTAAAGAGAACCACTGTTTCCATACTTCGGCTATGATCATACCGATGCCGAGCCATTTTATTAGTTTTATGTGGGAGTCTTCGGATTTCTTTTTGACGAGTATAACAAATAAAACAACCGCTACGATTGTTACGACAAGCATGACTATATGAAACGGACTGAATAATCCGGGAGTTTTGTCAAATCTGATATCCATAAATAACCTCTATTTATTTGATATTTTTATTCTATCATATTCAGATTTATTTTCAATATTTACATTGTGTTTTATATCGTAATACAATATAATTGATATGGTGGGGAAGATAAGGAGGGTAATTAATGGATGAGGATTATAAGAAGGCTAAAAAACTGGCTTATATAGCTTTAGGATTTTGGATTGTTTCGTTAATTCTTTTTTTACTTGGATATGTGTTTGATGACTGTGAAGCAATAGAAAAAATCAGTATTATTATTAAACCTTTTGTAATTCCCGTATTCATTATTGGAACAATTATTTCCATGGTGGGCAGGATCTATAGTAATAAATGTTTTTTTGCATGGGCTGTTTCAGTATTATATATTATTGTACTTATTGTATTGGGAATTATCTTTGGTACTGGTATATTATTACAAAAATGGTGTGATGCTAATTGTAGGAACTTTTATTGAATTTTTGGATTAGAAACTGATATATGGATTTGTAAGTGACAGGCATTGATTTTGGGGAGTTAATGTATGGAAGATAATAATGAAAATAATATAAAAGCCAAGGAACGTGCAAAAATCGCTATGATTTTATTGGTGGTTTCAATCTGCATACCTTTGGTAGCTTTAATATTTATAGTGCAATCGTTTATGTTTGTATGTATTGCGATACTTATAAGCATACCATTGTATATTATCGGGCTTGTGCTGGCTATAATAGCCAGAAAAACGTGTGATACCTGTGAATATGCTAAAAATGTGTGCAAGGTATATATAACTTCTGTTATAGTTTTGGGGATTTTGATTTTATTTTTTATAATTTCTTTTATAGAATGTGTTAACAGTTGTAAAATAGACTGCAGCGGATGTGACAGTTTTTGCCGCGCTATGAAATGAGAAGATGAAATTCAATATAAATACAGAATATAACAATATTTCGCCGTATGCCATCATGTTTTTGCTATCATTTTTAATCAGTTTTATGATAGCGGTTATCATGATGATCAGAAAAGGCGTGGATAATAAGAAAGCCTTGTTTTCGGCAATGTTTAACTTTATATGCAGCCTGTACTTTGCATATCTGTTTTCAGTAGTGACCTCAGGTGATATATTAAAGTATCTGAAATCGATTTCATTTTCAAGTATAGGTGGCCTGATAGGTGTAGCGGTCGGGGTAATAGTATTGAGTTTTCTGTTTAAAGAATACAGGAGCCCGCTTATAAAGGCATATGCTTTGGTTATCCCACTTATGTACTCTATATCAAAAATGGGATGTTTCCTTGTGGGATGCTGCTACGGCATCGAATATGACGGTCCGTTTTCAGTTACATACTCCGGCAGATTGGCACATCGTCCGGATGTGGAGCTGTTTCCGGTACAGTTGACGGAGACAGTAGTATTCTTTGTGATATTTTTATTCGGACTTATACTGGAATATAGGATAAAATCAAAATATAGCGTATCGTTTTTGGTCATAATATGTGCACTGGCTAAAGGTTCACTCGATTTCTTAAGAAGCTCACATGCGGACCGGATAATATCGGTCAATCAGGCCGCATGTCTGATAATAATAGTATTGACAGTGATCGTACAGATTTATATTAATAAAAGATCCTTCGCTAACGCTCAGGATGACATAAATAATAAAAAAGTTGAGGATAGGTAGTATGCACGACAGATTATTTTATAACAAGCCTGCCATGAGGTGGGAAGAAGCACTTCCGTTAGGAAACGGAAGGATAGGCGCAATGGCACATGGTGCTGTGGGATTTGAATATTTTCAGTTAAATGAGGACAGCTGCTGGTTTGGCGGATT
>JAEEGF010427988.1_pt1 | contig 12270 bp, 8 predicted proteins | sample 9134171 | NCBI WGS metagenome assembly JAEEGF01 (sample SAMN16246542, study PRJNA631951) | gut metagenome | biome: gut microbiome; feature: rumen; material: AP-attached | host: Bos | place: Iran: Karaj | collected 2018-10 | reverse complement strand
TTTATAAACTAACCCATGAGTTTCGTGATACTCATCCCGTATTGAATTGGGCAGATATAGAACGGATGCGCCACGTCTTGGTACATGGTTACTATAAGATTCGCCCAGATCAACTTTGGGAGACTATTATTAGTTGAGAGCAAACGGCCTTCCTAGGGGTTACTGCAAAATTATCATAAATTCCCGATGGTCTTGATGGATTGTCGGGAGTTTTTACAGTGAGAAGCATTTTAGTCTCATACTAGTTACGACATTTTTTCCAAAAAAATTTGGAGGTTAGGAAATAATCATCTATATTTGCAGTTGAATAGATACACAAAGATATGAAAAAAATCCTTTTTATCATTGGGTCGTTGAGGAAAGAGTCCTTCAACAGACAGTTGGCGCTGGAAGCGGAGAAGATGATCGGTAATCAGGCCGAAGTGACTTATCTGGATTATTCTGATGTTCCGCTTATCAATCAGGACATCGAGTTCCCAGAGCCAGAGGCCGTGGGTCGTCTACGTGCTACAGTGAAAGCGGCTGATGCCATCTGGGTGTTCACACCTGAGTATAATTTCAGTTACCCTGGACACGTGAAGAACCTGTTCGACTGGCTCTCACGTCCGTTGGTGGCTGGCGATTACGAGACCCCCACAGTCATCAACGGGAAGAAAATCGCCCTGACTGGCGCTGGTGGCAAGATGGCTACAGCAAAATGTCGTGAGAAGCTGACGGAGTTGCTCACGCTCCTCAAGGCTGATGTGATGGAACAGCAAACGGGTATCGTGCTGAACCTGGAGGCATGGACTGAAGGTCGTATGATTCTTACAGAAGAACAGACCGCATCTCTGAAAGCACAGGTAGAAGCCTTCCTGAAATTCATCGGATGAAAAAATGAATATAGCAATCATACAAATCAGTGAGGCAGGTAGTGAGATTGCCTCAACGCTGCAAAGGGAGCTGAAAGCAAAAGTGATTCAGCGCTCAGAAGTAGGTAAGGAATGGCAGAAGCAGGATGCCTTTATCTTTATCGGAGCGATGGGTATCTGCGTTCGCACCATTGCACCATTTGTTAACGACAAACACGAAGATCCTGCTGTGGTGTGTGTGGATAGTTTTGGGCTGAATATTATCTCCGTGCTCTCAGGACACATCGGAGGGGCGAATGATCTGGCTCGTGAGGTAGCAGGCATCATCGGAGGCAGAGAAGTTATCACCACCCAGAGCGACAATGCAGGACTCTGGGCACTCGATACGTTTGAGAAGCGTTTCGGCTGGGACACGATGAGTGACGAAGAAGAGCTGCAGGAGTGCATCTATGCTTTCGTGAATCGAAAGCCCACAGCCCTGTTTTTGGAAGTGCGCGATGAGGGTACAGACTATCTGGAGAAGACCAAGCCGGAACATGTGACCATCATCGATGACATCAGTGATGCAGATCCTGAGAAATACGAGTTGCTGATCATGGTGACACCTTTCGTGCATGCAGAGCCAGATGATATGTGGGTACTGCATTTTATACCGATGGTGGGGACCATTGGCTTTGGTTTAGCGCATCACCCAAAGGTCTTCAGATATATCTACGACGAGATGGCTGAGGCACTTATCAATCATGGTATTTTGCCTTGTTCACACAGGTATTGCACCATCGATGCGAAGAAGGACGAACCATTTTGCAGGCGGCTCGAAAAGACCTATGGAGAGAAGGTGGAGTTCTATACGGCAGAGGAGCTGGCGCAGGTGGATGTGCCCAATCCCAGTGCTACTGTAGAGAAACATGTGGGTACACCCAGCGTGTGCGAGGCTGCTGCTATCTTAGCTTCTAATCATGGCAAGCTGATCATCCCCAAGATAAAAGGCGAGAACTGGACAGTAGCCCTCGCTATCGACTACAAACATCTACGAGAGAAGAAAGGGCATATCGAGATTGTAGGTGCTGGTCCTGGTGATCCTGATCTGGTATCTGTACGAGGACGCAAGATGATAGAAAGGGCCGACCTGATCCTGTATGCTGGTTCACTAGTGCCCAAGGCTCTCACGGAGTGCCATAAGCCAGGGGCTGTGGTGCGTTCTTCAGCTGATATGAATCTCGAGGAACAATGTGCGCTGATGAAGGAACACTACGACAAGGGACATTTTATCGTGCGTCTGCATACGGGTGATCCTTGTATCTTTGGTGCCATTCAGGAGCAGATGGCCTTCTTCGACCAACAAGGTATGGATTATCACATCACGCCTGGTATCTCTTCCTTCCTCGCCGCAGCAGCAGAGTTGCAGAGCCAGTTCACGATTCCTGAGCGCTGCCAGACGATCATCCTGACACGAGGTGAAGGACGCACGCCGATGCCAGAAAAGGAACAACTGCATCTGTTGGCCAAGAGTCAGAGCACGATGTGTATCTTCCTCTCTGCAGCCATCGTGGATGAAGTGCAGTGCGAACTCCTGCAAGAGTATCCAGCAGACACTCCTGTGGCTGCCTGTTACCATCTCACATGGCCTGATCAGAAAATCTATCGAGGCAAACTGAAAGATCTGGCGAAGATCGTCCATGATAACAAGCTCACCCTCACCACGATGTTGGTGGTAGGTGAGGCCATCGACAATCGTGAAGGACTCTCCGAGCTCTACTCCAAACACTTCACCCACCTATTCAGGAAAGGCTGCGATAATAGAAATTGATCATGATAGTAAATGAGATTTCTTTATGGGGTGCGGCTCTGGTAGCGATTCTAGTAGTTATCGCAATGATAGCACTTGCCTTTGTCGACAGGAAGATGCTACGACGTATGCTGGTGATATTCGGAGCGACAGTGGCGCAGATGGCCGTCGTTGGAGCTGTGGTACTGTTGGCCTTCAAGACGTTTGCCTGGTGGGCCTATCTGCTCTGGTATCTGCTGATCCTGTTCTTGTCGATCTGCTGGGTTCTATATCCTATAAATATGATGTGGAAGAGGGCACTGATACCCGTAAGTGCTGCGATGCTGGTGGGTAGTATAGTGGTAGGAGGCAGTACGATGCTGTGTCTGCCAATGAATGTCTATCTGACTGTGTACTCAGTACTGATGGCCTGTCTGACGGCATCGATGATCCAGACGATGGTGAACTTCCTGCGCAGTCAGCACGGCTCACCCATAAATCCAGAGGTTTCCAAGCAGGAACTCTCATGGCGTGAGCGTGTGTTACCCCAAGTAAGGTCTATGGCCCAGCCCTTGGTGATGGTCATGCCGATGTTGTATGCAGGTATGCTGGTAGGAGGTATTTCTGCCTATTCCGGACTGCTTATCATCTTCTTGCTGATAGGCGCCTCTTTTGTGGCCAACGTATTGGCTGGTGTAATTGCGTTGTCGATGATTCATGAAGGGGCACGAAAAGTATGATTCTGGTATTCGGAGGAACGACAGAAGGTCGCAAGGCTGTAGAGGTGCTGGAGGAAGGTGGCTCACCTTACTTTTATAGTACGAAGACAGGAGAGCAAGACCTGACCTTGCATCACGGACAGCGCATCGATGGTGCGCTGGATGCTGAAGCGATGCTGACCTTCTGTCGTGAGCACGATATCCGTCTAATGGTGGATGCAGCCCATCCTTTCGCCACCCTACTCCACCAGACAATTGCAGAAGTCTCGGACGCCCTGAAGATTCCTGCTATCCGTTATGAACGTATCTTTCCTGAGAGAGATGCCAGTCTGGAATGGCTCGACAGCTATGAACAGGTGCCACAGGATATCAAAACGCTGTTGGCTACGACTGGCGTGCAGAGCATCAGCAAACTGAAACTTTTAGAGGCTACAGGGGTTAAGGTCTATTATCGCATTCTCAACAGGGAATCATCCATCGCATTAGCCCAAAAACAGGGAACAAGGATGGAACAACTCTGCTACTTCGAAGATCCAAAGGATGTGCCTGTAGAGGCAGATGCCATTCTGCTGAAGGAAAGTGGTCTCTCTGGCGGCTTTCAGGAGAAAGTGGATGCTGCCAAAGCTAAAGGCATGCGGATTCTGGTACTGAAACGCCCTGAGACACCTGCCGCTTTCAAGATTGTCAACGGACCATACGAATTGCGAAGAGATGTAGAGAAGTTGTTGCCAGAGTTTTATCCCTTGCATAGTGGACTCACCACAGGCACTTGTGCGACTGCTGCGGCTATCGCTGCAACGATACGACTCTTGAAGAATGAGACGCCAGAAGAGGTGCCTGTATTATTGCCTGATGGGGAGGCCATCCATGTTCCCGTTGGCTATGGTGATGGGTATGCCTATTGTATCAAGGACGCTGGCGATGACCCTGACGTGACGAATGGATTGGAGATACGAGCAAGTGTCAAGCCAATTCCCGCTGACGCGCCTACCCGTAGCCTTTCAGACACCTTCGAGATTTTAGGTGGCGAGGGTGTAGGCACCTTCACACTACCTGGGTTTGATTATCCCCCAGGCTCACCAGCCATCAACAAAGCCCCTCGTGAGATGATTCGTCAGAATCTAACAGCGATAACAAACGATCCACTCTGTATCACTATCTCTGTCCCTGAAGGTGAGGACATTGCAAAAAAGACCTTTAACCCTCGTCTGGGTATCGAGGGTGGTATCTCAATCATTGGTGTCTCTGGTATCGTGAAACCCTTCTCAGAAAAAGCCTTCATCGAGAGTATCCGCAAGTGTATGAACGTAGCCAAAGCCAGTGGAGCAGACCGTGTCGTCATCAATAGCGGAGGTAAGAGTGAACGTTTCGTGAAAGCCCTCTACCCCAACCTACCCCGTCAGGCGTTTGTGGAATACGGCAACTATATTGGTGAGACGCTGAAGATAGCCAATGAGCTCCAGATTCCTCAGGTTACGTTAGGAGTGATGCTGGGCAAAGCCGTCAAACTCGCAGCAGGACATCTTGACACCCATAGTCGGAAGACCACGATGGATCTCGATTTCATCCAGCAGATGCTTCAGGAGTCAGGTATTAACATCGACATCAGCACCCTCACGCTGGCAAGGGAACTTTGGGAGAGAATACCAAAAGAACAAATCCAGGATTTCACAAGAACCATTATTCGTCATTGTGAAACCTACTGTAAACCGCTATTGCCAAATGGCACCCTAACCATTCTGCTGATCAGTGACGAAGGGCAGATTTACGGAACAGTACAGCAGCAATGACTGGGGCACCTACGAGAGCTGTGACAGAATTGACAGGCAAGGCACCTTCGAAACCAGGCATACGGGCAATCAGATTACAGAACAAAGCCAGCACTGCACCACAAAGGGCTGTAGCAGGCATCAGTACGCGATGATCTGAAGTGCGGAAGATGGCTCGTGCCAGATGAGGAACAGCCAGACCAATAAACATGATAGGTCCACAATAGGCAGTCACAATAGCCACCAACACACCAGAAGAGACAATCACCAGCATACGACTACGACGTATATTCAGACCCAAGTTTGCAGCATAACGTTCACCCAACAAGAGAAGATTCATCGTCTTCACCAACAGACAGGCCAAAGGCAACAGCACACACATCAGTACGACGAAGAGCGCCATCTCATCACCAGAAACTCGCGAGAACGAACCTAAGCCCCACACCACGAAAGCCTTCACGTCTTCCTCTGGCGACAGGAACTTCAGGACACCAATAATCGCATTGGCCAGATAACCAATCATTACACCAATGATCAGCAACGTGACATTGTCCCTCACCTTTTGCGACACCCACAGGATCAGTGACATCACAGCCAGCGCACCCACGATGGCAGCAATACTCATCGCCGCATCGCCCAGATAGCCCAGACGAGAGAGTGCCACCCCACCAATACGACCTGACAGCAACACAACAAAAGCCACCCCTAAGGCAGAGCCGTTGCTGATACCCAACACAGAAGGTCCTGCCAAAGGATTACGGAATACCGTCTGCATCTGAAGTCCACTGACAGCCAAACCAGCCCCTGCCATGATAGCCGTCAACGCCTGAGGCAAACGACTGCTGAATACAATGTTTGTCCAGATCTCGTTGCTTTCAGCCCCCAAGAGGATACGACATACCTCTGACACAGGAATCCTCACTGAGCCAATCAGCAGATTAACGATCAGCAGTGCAAGAATACCCACGATGAGGGTACATATCAGTGGTAGGGTTCGCTTCATTTCAAAAGTCTGTAATAGGTAGGTTGGTAATCAGGTTCTACAAGTTCTGGATGGAAGATCGCCACAAAGTCCTTCAACAGCACATCTGGTTGCACAGGTGTAATCTCATAATAAGGCTGTTGCTTCATATTGCAGTAGATGACCTTCCGATCCTTATAGGCCTTGAAGAGTTCATTGCGAGGCTCAGAAGATTTCAGGGCCTCATAGTTGAAATCACCAGGGAAACTGTTCAGGATGCGCCAGTAGTCGGCATTGGCAGCGAGAGCATACATTTTCTCAAACTCCAGATTCTCGCCTGCTGTCTCTTCATCCTGAATCACATAATCAGCTCCTGCATCACGGAATATCTGAGCCAGATAGTTCTTGCCACCAACGGCATGCCAGTTACCATAGTGCATCTCACCAGAAAAGACCGTAGGACGAGTCGTAGCTGCTGACGCCTTGACTTTCAGATCATTGTAGCGCTGTTCGATACCTGCAAACACCTCATTAGCTTCTTTCTCCTTACCAATAAACATACCTATGAATTTGATCCACTCAGCCTGTCCTAATGGATCGAGTTCCTGATAACCCAGATGAGGCACTAAAATAATGCCAGTCTCCATAATGGCTTCGTAACCACCACGTTTGGAGGGTGAGATAAAGATCACATCTGGATTAGCCGCCAGTACCATCTCTGTATCGAAATTGCCTTCCATACCGATCTTCACGATGCGTCCGTCTTTCACTCTCTCAAGAATATCCTTGTTAAAAAGGTTTTTGGTGCCAGTCAGTCCTTTCACCACATCATGGGCATTGAGAACGGTAAAGTTGGAGAGCTGAAGGGCTGTCATACAGATGGTACGCTGGATAGGAACACGAACTTTCGTATAACCATCAGGCACTTCCATATCATCAGTTCTTACCAAAGCGAAATGGTCATGCTTACCCACATCCACCAAACGGATATCGGCAGAGTCGCGTACACTAAAGCCTGTGGCATATTTCACAGCCACCTCCACAAGGGCAGCATCAGAAGTTGCATCAGCACCTTGTTTCTTGGTATTCTTGCCTGAGCAAGAACATAGCATAGCGACAACAGCAATAGCCCAAGTCAGATTTCTCATTTCCTTTATCTTTTTAAGTTTCTGGGTGCAAAAATACATCATATCATTCAAATTACCAAATAAATCTGAGAAGAACCAACAGAAGCATCCATATCTCTGCCACACGATTCACTCGGACTGCCTTTTTCATATCAGCAGTTGTCAATGGGCGTTCGTTCTCTCCAATATAGGGTTTATCGAAGAGCTGGCCGAAATAATAATGCGGTCCCCCAAAGCGACAGTTCAGGATGCCAGCCAAAGCAGCCTCTGGATAGCCACTATTCGGACTGGCATGACGAGGACCGTTTTTCCAAACGAAAGCAAGAAGATTCAGTTTGCCAGATGCCAGTATCATCAGCAAGGCCGTGAGACGGGCTGGGAGATAATTTGCCACATCATCGATATGTGCAGCCCAACAACCAAAGTCCTTATAGCGCTCTGTCTTGTAGCCAATCATCGAGTCGAGGGTATTCACCATCTTATAGGCCAACATACCTGGTGTGCCCAACAAAGCAAACCAGAAAAGCGGCGCAATCACACCATCACTCAGATTCTCAGCCAACGTCTCCAATGCTGCTGTACGAACCTCCTGAGCAGAGAGTTCTGAAGTATCACGCCCCACGATGCGAGCCACCTGCTGACGACCTTCTTCCAGACTGCGATCCAAGGCGTAGAAAACTTCGCGAACCTCTCGTATCAATGTTGTTCCAGCCAGACAGTAGAAGATAATAACAGCATCAAAAAGAAGCAAAAGATAAGATGAAAGCGATAAGAGCCAATAGCGAACCAACCATGTAAGCGCGAAAACGAGGGCTATCAATAGAATTGCAACAACAGCGCCTTTCGCTATTCGATGATGACCACGATTCTGTTTGTGTTCACAGGCAGCAATGGCCTTACCAAACCATACGACAGGATGGGGCAACCACTGTGGGTCACCTAACAGGAAATCGAGCAACCAGCCGATCAGCAAGGGCAATATGGCAAGCATCCAACTATCCATTCCTCGACATAAATTGGTTGATGGCTTCTATCAGGGCATCGTTCTCTGCTGGTGTCTGTGACGCAATTCGGAAATGGTAAGGCGTCAGACTGCGGAAGTTCGATGCATCACGAATCAGCATGTGATGTTCTCTTGCCAAGTAGTCTTTCAGTTCTGCAGCAGTATGATGCGCCATTCGACAGAGCATGAAATTCGTCTGAGTGGGAGTCACTTCTATATCTGGCAATTGTTCCAGACACTTGGCGAGTCTCTTTGCCTCTTGAAGATCAGGCTTGCAGATAAGTTCATCATGCTGCAACAGGAACTTACCAGCCTCCAAAGCCAGAGCCGAAACACTCCAAGGACGCAGATACTGGCGAATTTTCGCAGTCAGACTTCCATGAGCCGTGATATAACCTAGTCGCAATCCTGGCACGCCATAGGTCTTTGTCATCGAGTGAACCTGAATCATATTTGGAATCAAACATCCCTCTCGTGGTGTCATTACCTGAGCATCCGTATAGTTCTCATAACTTTGGTCAAGTATCACCATATCGTATGCTGCCACCATCTGCTTAATATATGATGGCGCATAAACTTCACCTGTAGGATTGTTGGGGTTGCACAACCAGAGCATCGTCTTATCAGAAGAAGAAGGATACAACTGACAGGCATCCTCGTATTCGCTGAATGTTGGCGAAGGAATCTCAGACTGCATGTGAAAAGTCTGGGCTATCAGATAGATGGCTTCTGTGGCACCACTGGTGACAATAACCTGTTGAGGATGAAGTCCATAACGCTCGGCAATGATAGTTTCCAACGACCAAGCCTCTGGTTCTGGATAATGACTAATGAGTTCCGGATGAGCCATCAGATGGTTCATCAGCGCCTGATGATTAGCATGGGCACAGATATTCGAAGAGAAGTCGCTCTTGATGTCTCCATATTTGTATGCGTCGTCACCGTGTCCTTCAATCATGGTCTGTCAGTATTTGATAAATCCGCTCCATATCCACATATTGGCGCACATGGTCAGCGAGTTTGTTATATTGTTCTTCCTTATAACTCTGATAGTCGAATGAAGGGGCATCGCCACTGAACTTCTCAGCAAAAGGCTTCAAGAGTTCATCCACAAAGGCGGCATTGTCGAGAATACCATGCACATACGTTCCCATACATCTTTCATTCACGCGATAGCCGTCTGCACGCCCATCATTGAGATGCAGCATGGGGGAAGCCTCAGCATCACCAAAGGGGCGAGTCTCTCCCATGTGGATCTCATAACCCTCACCATATTCGCACTTCACCTGACGCGTGAGTTTCTCCCCACTCATCGTCGTAGTGACAGGCAGAAGTCCAAGTCCAGGCAGTCGTTCGATATTCCCTTCCACATGGTCAGGATCGCACACCTCGATACCCATCAACTGATAACCACCACAGATACCCAACACAGAAGTCCCTTCGCGATAAGCCTTAACGATGGCCTGGGCACAACCGTTTCGACGTAGTTCATAAAGATCATGCAAGGTCGATTTGGTACCAGGCAGGATAATGATGTCAGCCTTCAGGATATCATCGACGTTATTAGTATAAAAAAGATGTACGCGCGAATCTTGTTCCAGTGCATCGAAGTCGGTATAGTTTGAGAGGTGCTGCAACATGATGACAGCAATGTTCACCTTATCCTGTTGCAGCTGGAAGGATTTCTGCGCCAACGCCACAGAGTCTTCTTCCTCGATGTGGATATCCTTGAAATAAGGAATCACACCCAAGACAGGCACGCCACAGATCTCTTCCAGCATCTTGCGTCCTTCTTCAAACAGACGCATATCCCCACGGAACTTATTGATGATGATGCCCTTAATGAGGGCTTTGTCTTCTGGTGTCTGTAGGGCGATACTACCATAGACAGAAGCAAACACACCACCTCTGTCGATGTCGCCCACTAAGATCACATCAGCCTTCGCATGACGCGCCATTGGCAGATTCACCAAGTCAGTATCTCGCAGATTGATCTCAGAAATACTGCCTGCGCCTTCCATCACGATGGGGTTATAACGGGCTGCCAAACGATCGAAGGCAGCACAGACCTCTTTCCTGAAGTCAATATCTCCAGCACCTTGTCTGCGCCAATAATCATACGCATGTTTGTTGCCCACAGGTTTGCCATTCAGTATCACTTGGGAAGTATGATCGCTCTGAGGCTTCAGCAACAACGGGTTCATATCCGTATGACAGGCGATACCAGCAGCCTCAGCCTGAACCGCCTGAGCCCTTCCGATCTCCAGTCCCTCAGGTGTCGCATAGCTATTGAGCGCCATATTCTGCGCCTTAAAGGGAGCTGGCTGGTAGCCGTCCTGCTTGAAGATACGACAGAAGGCTGCTGCAACGATGCTCTTGCCGACATCGCTGCCCGTTCCTGCAAACATAATGGGGTGCAACTGTTTCATATCTGATAAAGATGCGTATAGCTGGCTAAAACGTTCTTATACTTGAAAACTGGCGTCGCTACAGGATGGCCTTTTGCATCATAGACCTGAGTCGCAGATGGAGGCACCTCACCAAAGCGCTCGGCTTTCTTGCCTTGCAAGCGACCTAAAGTCGAGCGGCCGCTTTTCTCCGAAAAGAACTGCGTATAATGGAACTCATGTCCACGATAGGTTTTTCCATCGAGTTCAAACTGACGATAACCTAACGACAGTTTCCTGTCTGCCTTACGCGCCGTGATGCGATAAGGCAGCACACCACACATGGGATATTCGCCCTCATCCGTCACGATGCTCTCGCAGAGATACATCATACCACCACATTCTGCCACTACTTTTCCATCCTGTTCTGCAAAATCCTTAATAGCTTTGCGACAAGCCTCGTTCCTCACGAGTGCCTCTAAATGTTTCTCTGGATAACCACCAGGCAGATAAAGCAGATCGATACCTGAGAAGTCAGGCACCTCTGTCTCTGGATCGAAAAAGCGCACAGAAGAAAACCTGTCTATGGTTTCCTGATAAATGAAACTAAAACTTTCTGAATTGCGCGCCAAGAGCACAGATTGTTCCCATACTGGGAATAAAATGTTCCCACACTGGGAATCAAATATTCCCACGTTGGGAATAAAATCGGGGGTTAAAGCCCTCCAATCGACATGTTCCTCTAAAAGATTGATCAGTTTCCGAGTCTCTGGCTGTTCTGAGAAGTCCAAACCCAAATAGCGCGAGCCTTGTTCAAGTGAGGCATCCTTAGGCAGATAACCCAGACATTTGATTTGCAGATCATCGCACACCTGTTGGAGCATCTGGAAATGCTTTTCTGATCCCACCTTATTATATATTACGCCTGCAAAGCGTACATCCTGGCGGAAATGGATAAACCCAGAGAGCAATGCCGCCATCGAATAAGCCGCCGACTTGGCATCCACCACTAACACGATAGGGATATCGAGCGTCTTGGCAATCTCGTAGGCAGAACCCTTCTCGCGATCGTAGCCATCAAACAAACCCATCATCCCCTCCACGATACACACATCGGTATCCTCGCCATAGTGCCAGAAAAGCTCTCTAACGTGCTCAGGAGAAGCCATAAACGTATCGAGATTAATGCTGGGACGACCACACACAGCCTCGTGAAACTTGGTATCGATATAATCCGGACCGCACTTGAAAGGCTGCACCTTCAGGCCCTTCAAAGTAAGAAGTGCCATCAGCCCTCTGGCAATCGTTGTCTTGCCAGAGCCACTAGTGGGGGCAGCTATCAAAAAACTCGCTTTCATCCCTGCAAAGGTACATACTTTCTGCATTATTTTGCATAAAATCAGCAAATTTTTCACTTTAAACTTTTCACTTTCCACTTTTTTATGTATCTTTGCCCACGAAATTATGGTAATCTGGTGGCCGATGCCGCCTGATGTAAGGGAATCCGGTGAGAATCCGGAACTGTACCTGCAGCTGTAATCCCCCTTTGAAGGGTTTGCTTGTGTAACGCCACTGACCACAGGGTCGGGAAGGTAAAGCAGACTGGGGAAAGTCAGAAGACCTACCGAAGCGAGAGCAGAGCTAAGCGTGCTTAAGCTATGCCGAGTGCATGTAGGGCTCGACGC
>JAEEGF010130639.1_pt1 | contig 12272 bp, 8 predicted proteins | sample 9134171 | NCBI WGS metagenome assembly JAEEGF01 (sample SAMN16246542, study PRJNA631951) | gut metagenome | biome: gut microbiome; feature: rumen; material: AP-attached | host: Bos | place: Iran: Karaj | collected 2018-10 | reverse complement strand
TGTGAATACAATGGCAAGACCATGTCGATTGGTTTCAAGGGTTCGTCATTTATTGAGGTTCTGAGCAACTTTGATTGCCCGGAAGTGATTATCCAGCTGGCAGACCCAAGCCGTGCAGGCCTTGTGATTCCGTCAGAACAGCCTGAGAATCAAGACATCTTGATGCTGATGATGCCCATGCTGATTAACGATTAAGTCTGATCATGAAACTAAATTTACAGAAACCGTTGGTTGTCTTCGACCTGGAGACAACGGGGCTTGACCTTGTAAAGGACCGTATCATACAGATATCCTATATCAAAGTGTATCCAGATGGGAAGGAGGAGCGCGGAGATGAGCTCATCAATCCAGAACGCCCTATCCCCCAGCTGGTAACGGAACTTACAGGAATCTCTGATGATGACGTAAAAGACAAGCCCACTTTCAAGGAACTGGCCCAGACGATTGCCGACAAATTCACAGGCTGTGATTTTGCGGGATTCAACTCCAATCACTTCGATGTACCTTTGCTGGCTGAGGAGTTCCTACGTGCCGGTATCGATTTCGACTTCTCAAAGTGCCGTCTGATTGATGCTTGCAACATCTTCAGGAAAATGGAGCGCCGCAATCTGGCTGCTGCCTATAAGTTCTATTGCGGCAGAAAGATGGAGGAAGACTTCGAGGCTCACCGTGCTGATCAAGACACAGAAGCCACCTATCGCGTGCTGATGGGTCAGCTCGACAAATATGCACCTGGTGCCAACGAAGACGAGGAGAAGGTGCTGGAGAACGATATGGACAAGTTGGCAGAATTCTCGAAGACCAACAATAACATCGACTTCGCAGGCCGTATTGTCTGGGGAGAGCTGAAAGACCGCAATGGGAAAACCGTTCTGGATAAAGACGGAAATCCCCAGATGGTGGAGGTTTTCAATTTCGGCAAGCATAAAGGCCTGCCTGTGGCTGACGTGCTCCGTATGGATCCTGGCTACTATAGTTGGATTCTTGCTGGCGACTTCACTTACAACACCAAGCAGGTACTCACGCGAATCCGCCTTCGTGAGGCAAAAATGAACGGATGAGAATCAGAAGAAGATATATTTTCCTCTGTCTACTATTAAGCGCAGCTCTTGGGATCAACGCCCAAGAGCTGTTAGTCAAAGTGAACGTCAATCACAGCCAGATAGAAGGTTCAGAAGTCAGCGTCTTTACCAATCTGCAACAATCCCTGGAGCAGTTCCTGAACGACCGCCAATGGACCTCTCTGCAGTTCCAGAAGAATGAGCGAATACATTGCACATTCAATATCACCGTCAACAAATATGTTCGCGAGGAACATCTCTTCGAGTGTACAGCCATGATACAAGCCAATCGGCCTGTATTCAATTCCGCCTATACCTCTACCTTATTTAATATAAAGGATGAGAATTTCATATTCAAGTTTTCGGAATTCGACCAACTGAATTATAACGACGAGACGGTTGACAATCAACTCACGGCTCTATCTGCCTATTATATCTATTTGATTTTAGGGCTGGATCTGGACAGTTTCACGCTGATGGGCGGCACGGATATCTTGCAACGGTGCTTCAATCTGGTGAACAATGCCCAAAGCCTTTCCTATCCTGGATGGAAACCTTACGAGGACAGCAAGAATCGCTTTGCCATCATCAACGACCTGCTCAGCGAATCGATGAAGCCGTTCCGCAAGCTGCAATATACTTATTATCGCCTTGGACTGGATGAAATGGCAGGAAATGCTGAGCGCGGCCGCACCCAGATCACCGAGACGCTTGAGAATGATCTCAACGCAGCCCATCAAGCCAACCCGCTGAGCCTCCTACCCCAGATCTGGACTGACTATAAGAATGAAGAGTTGGTAAACATCTATCATCGACATGGTAATCGCAAGGAGAAGGAAAGTGTGTATAACCTACTCATGGGTATTAATGCTTCTCAAAGTACGATGTGGGACAAAATACTGAATTAATATGCTAAAGAAACTATATATCAAGAATTTCACTTTGATCGACGAGCTCGACATCGACTTCCATCAGGGCTTCTCGGTCATCACTGGTGAGACTGGAGCCGGCAAGAGCATCATTCTCGGTGCCATTGGTCTTCTCCTGGGACAACGGGCTGACTCTAAGTCCATCAAGCAAGGAGCCGACCGTTGTGTCATAGAGGCCCACTTCGACCTCTCGCGCTACGATATGGAACAGTTCTTCAACGAAGCTGAAATCGACTATGACCCAGAAGACTGTATCGTTCGCCGTGAGTTGACGGCTACAGGGAAAAGCAGAGCCTTCGTCAATGATATCCCCGTCCAGCTATCCACCTTAAAGGAACTCGGCGACCAGCTGATCGATATCCATTCCCAGCATCAGAATCTCTTGCTCAACAAGCAGGATTTCCAACTGAGTGTGGTGGATGTCATTGCGGGTGATGCCAACGAACTCAAGACTTACCAACAGACCTATGAGCAATATCTGACGGCCAAGAAAGAACTTGAGGCTTTCAGACAGAATATAGAGCGAAATCGGCAGAATCAGGATTTCCTGCAGTTCCAGTTTGACGAACTGACAAATGCCAATCTCGACGAGGATGAGCAGGAAGAGCTGGAACAGAAATGTGAGACGATGTCTCATTCCGAGGAGATCAAGACGGCCTTATACACCGCCGACAATCTGCTCTCTGCCGATATGACTGGCGTCGTGGGTAATCTCCATGCAGCGTATTCAGCTCTGAAAGGTGTTGAGAAGGTCTATCCTGCCGTCACGGAGCTGGTAGAACGGCTGAATAGCAGCTATATCGAGGTGAAGGATTTCTCTTCCGAAATCAGCAGCCAGCTTGAGCGCATAGATTTTGATCCCGCAGAACTGGACCGGATTAACAACCGACTCGACACGCTCTATGACCTCGAAAAGAAATATCATGTGGAGACGGTGGCAGAACTGATTGCCAAGCGTGACGAGATCAAGAGTCAACTCTCTGATATAGAGAACTGTGACGAACAGTTGGCAGAGATGGAACAGCGACTCAACAAACAGGAAAAGCAACTCAAGCATGATGCCGACTTCCTAACCAAACTTCGTTCTCAGGCCGTGAAGTCGATTGAGAAGGATATGCTCTCGAAGCTTGCCCCACTCGGCATGCCCAATATCCGTTTCGTCATCCAGATGACAGCAAGTGATGCTTTCAGTCCTACTGGGCAGGACAAGGTGACCTTTCTCTTCAGCGCCAACACCTCCACCCCACTCCAGCCTATTGCCCAAGTGGCTTCTGGTGGTGAGATCGCCCGCGTGATGCTCTCACTGAAAGCGATGATCAGCGCCGCCGTCAAGCTGCCCACCATCATCTTCGACGAGATAGATACCGGCGTCAGTGGAAAGATTGCAGAGAAAATGGCTGAGATCATGCGCGAAATGGGACAAAAAGAGCGCCAGGTGATCAGTATCACCCACCTGCCGCAGATTGCCGCCTTAGGCACCACCCATTACCGAGTGGAGAAAGAAGACGACACCCAGCGTACCACCAGCCGCATGAAGGAACTGACCACAGAAGAGCGCATTCGTGAAATCGCCCAGATGCTTTCTGGTACCGACATCACGGAGGCAGCGATACAAAATGCAAAACAATTATTAAGATTATGAAGAAAACGATCCTAATATGCTGCCTGCTATTGGCAGCGACCTGTGGCTTCTCTCAACCCTCATGGGTGAAGAACGCCTCGAAATCAGTATTCACGCTGAAGACTTTTTCGGCCGACGGACAGTTAATCGCCAGCAGCAATGGCTTCTTCACAGGAACGAATGGAGAGGCCGTCAGCAGCTTCACACCGTTCAAGGGCGCCAGTCAGGCAGTCATCATCGATTCCCAAGGCAAGGAGTGGAAAGTCACTGGCATCATCGGCGTCAACGATATGTACGATGTGGCCAAGTTCCGTGTTGACAATCGCAAGTCACCCTCATTGGCCGTCAGTCAGAAGATGGCTTCCGAAGGCAGTCATGTGTGGGTCCTACCCTATCGCGCCAAGAGTGCCGAGGCTGGCTCCATCAGGAAATCTGAGGCCTTCTTGAACGATTATGCCTATTACACCGTGAACTTCCCTGCAAGCGAAAAGACACCCGGCTGTCCGTTGATGAATGAGGCTGGCGAGGTGATTGGCATGATTCAGCCCTCTGCTTCGGATAGAGACACGCTCAGCTATGCTGTCAGCGCCCTCTTTGCCGATTCACTCTCCATAAAAGGTGTCATGTTCAATGATCCCGTTTTGAAGCAGACCCAGATCAGGAAAGAACTCCCTGCTGATATCAAAGAGGCCAATGTCGCCCTCTATCTCTCAGCTTCACAAATGGACTCTACCGAGTATGTCAGTCTGATTCAGGACTTCATCCGTCAGTTCCCCAATGCTGACGATGGCTATGTGCATCGTGCCAGCCAGGAGGCCGCAAGTGGTGATTTCGCAGCTGCTGAGCGCGATATGGATACAGCCATCAAACTGGCAGAATCCAAAGACGAAGTGCATTTCACCTATGCCCGCATGATATACAACAAAGAGATCTACCAGAGTGCGCAGCCCTACCCCAACTGGAGTCTCGACAAGGCGCTGCAGGAGATCCAGACAGCCTATCAGGCCAATCCGCAGCCCACCTATCGCCAACTCGAGGCCAATATCCTCTTTGCCCAACAGAAGTATCAAGAGGCCTACGACGACTTTATCGAACTCACCTGCAGCAATCTGCGCAGTGCAGAGATATTCTATGCCGCAGCCCGCTGCAAGGAGATGCAGAAAGACACAGTAGCTATGCTCGCTCTGCTGGATTCGACGATGGCCACCTTCAGCAAGCCTTATCTCAAAGAGGCCGCTCCCTATCTCTGGGCCCGTGCCGAGGCCAGACGGAATGCCGGAAAATACCGTGATGCCATCACCGATATGAATGAATACGAGACGCTGATGTCGGCCACTATCAACGACAATTTCTATTACATCCGCCATCAGACGGAGATTCAAGGACGTCTTTACCAGCAGGCACTCAACGACATCAACCGCGCCATCCAGATGAATTCCCAAGAGATACTCTATTATGCCGAGAAATCATCCCTTGAGATAAGAGTCGGCATGTATGAACAGGCCATCCAGACAGCCGACGAGTGCATCAAACTTGACAGCAACAACAGCGACGGCTACCTCTTCAAAGGCCTTGCCCAATGCCTCAAAGGCGACAAGGCTGAAGGTATCAAGAATCTTACCAAAGCCAAGGACCTCGGCGACACCCAAGCCGACGCCCTCATCGAGAAATACAAATAGGGCGGATTGGAAAAAGGAATATCAAGAGAAACGGAAGCCGCTCTGATTGGCTTCCGTTTCTCTATTCTGGCGCAGACGAAAACTTCCGTGGGAATCTGAGGCCAACACCAAAGACTTGTCTTCTTTTTTTGTGTGTTACATTTCCATGTGTTTCACTTCACTTCCCTATTTTATGCCATACATTTCATTCTTTTATTTTAGATACTCATTTTTTACCTTTTCAAAGTGTAGAAAGTGTAACAAAGGCCATTTGTCGTATCTATCTGTTTGGAACTCAGAATGTTAACCCCCTCTCCAGGCTGTTACATTTCTCTGTTACACTTTTTCTCCCTCATCAAAGTGTAACACACGAGCCGATGATTTTCTTGCTACGAAGCCTTCTGACACTTTTTGGAAAGCCACGGAAAAAGTGTTGGAAGGCCTTGTAAAAATCAGAGGCAATTAATAGAAGAATTAATCGGAAAAATGTTGCTGAGATAAACTCGGTGTACTCTGTGTCTCCGTTGTGAAATAAAGGCCCTCCCCTATTTGTTTAGAAAGGCAGAGGCCCGTCGCCCGAAGGTGGAGGAATGGGCGCACCATTTTCAAAGGGATTATAATCGTCGGGCATAGGCGGATTTCCATCACCATTGATCTTCGAACCGACAATCTCGCCGCCTCCCATCGGAGCACGGTTGCCTAAGCTCTTCTCCTCGGGGTTCTCAAAGCGGGTAAACTCACCACGGAAAGTGAGAAGCACATCTCCGGTAGCACCCTTACGGTGCTTAGCGATAATGATCTGGGCCATACCATGAAGGTCGCGGCCATTGTCATCCTGATAGATATGGTAATACTCAGGACGATGCACGAAGAGCACCATATCGGCATCCTGCTCGATGGCACCCGACTCACGTAGGTCGGAAAGTTGCGGGCGCTTACCCTCCAGTCCTTCACGGCTTTCCACACCACGATTCAGCTGTGACAAGGCCAGAATGGGGATGTCGAGCTCTTTGGCCAGACCTTTCAGCGAACGTGAAATCGTTGACACCTCTTCCTGTCGTGACGAGAAGCGCATACCGTTGGCATTCATCAGCTGCAGATAATCGATCATGATGAGCTTGACTCCATGCTCACGAACCAGTCGGCGCGCCTTGGTCCTCAACTCAAACACGGACAGTCCTGGCGTGTCGTCGATATAGAGGGGAGCACCCTGCAGATTGTTGATGCGCTTGTCAAGCCGATCCCACTCATCGCGACTCAGCTGGCCATTGAGAATCTTGGAGCCCTGAATCTCGCAGGCATTGGAGATTAAGCGATTCACCAACTGTACGTTCGACATTTCAAGCGAGAAGAAAGCCATCGGCACCCTCATATCAGCAGCGATATTCTTGGCCATAGAGAGCGCGAAAGAGGTCTTACCCATCGCAGGGCGCCCGGCAATGATGACAAGGTCGGAAGCCTGCCAGCCGCTGGTGATGTCGTCGAGCTTGTAATAACCCGTAGAGACACCCGTCAGTCCGTCGGTATTGGCAGCCGCCGTCTGAATCACCTTCACGGCCTGCATCAGCACTGGGTCGATGGCCGTATAGTCTTTCTTCATGTTGCGCTGAGAGAGTTCGAAGAGCGAACCTTCAGCCTCCTGCATCAGTTCCTCCACATCGACGGTCTCATCGAAAGCCTTGGTCTCGACGATGCTTGCAAAGGATATCAGCTGGCGGGCAAGCGACTTCTGGGCCACAATGTTGGCATGATACTCGATATTGGCTGATGAAGCCACGCGCGAGCTGAGTTCTGCCACATAGCCGGGACCTCCGACCTCGTCGAGCACGCCCTGCTTCGAGAGCTGTTCTGTGACCGTCAGGATATCCACAGGCTTCTCTGCCATACTCAATTCCATGATGGCACTGTAGATCATCTGGTTGCGCGGTTCGTAGAAACTCTCTGGGCGGAGCGTCTCACAGACGACGGCATAGGCATCCTTATCAATCATCAGGGCGCCGAGCACGGCCTTCTCCACTTCGAGGGCCTGGGGCTGGAGATGTCCATAGGTATTATCGACAGGCAGCTTCCTTGGTCTTCGTTTATTCTTCTCTTGTTCTGGCATATTATAGATTCATTTTTATAGTTTCTCACTCTCTTTGAGCACGGGCAGGGAGATATGGTATCTCACGGCGAGGAAGCGCGTGAGGCAAGTGACGAGGAAACTGACGACGGCACACAGTTCGGTTGTCAATCCCAACGACACAAGCCCCCAATAGACAACGCCTCCCAACACGCAGGCCATTGCATAGATCTCCTTATGGAAAATGACGGGTTCGTTGTTCAGAAGGACATCGCGGATCACACCACCGGCCGAGCCCGTAATGCATCCCATGATGATGGCTACCCAGAAAGGCTGGCCGAAAGCGAGGCTCTTCTGGATACCGGCGATGGTAAACAGAGCCAGACCAAGGGTGTCGAACACGAACCAGGCATTCTTGAGCGGTTCCATCCATTTGCCAAAGAAGGCGACGGTGAGCAAGGCAACGCCCGTACAGATGAGATAGATAGGCGTCGTCATCCAGAAGGGAGTCGTACCCAGCATGACATCACGGATCGTTCCGCCGCCAATGGCGACAGCCACACCGCAGACATAGCCACCAAACCAGTCGAACTGCTTGGCAGCCGCATGACGAATGCCGGAAATCGCAAAAGCAAACGTTCCCAGCAGTTCTATAATTCTGATTATCAGTTCTTGTTCCATCAGTCTTCGTATCGTTTTCCCCAGTAGTTCACCATGCGTTGCCACAGCTTCTCCTCCTGAGGGTTGTGCTGCCCGTGCCAGATTCTCTCATTGACGAGTGCGTCGGGCAGATATTGCTGTTCGGTGAAGTGTCCAGGGAAGTCGTGTGGATACTTATAGCCATCGTGATAGCCCAACTCTTTCATCAGTTGCGTGGGAGCATTGCGGATAGGCAGCGGCACAGGCTGGTTACCTGTGGCGTGCACCAGCGACAAGGCAGCATCAATGCCCAGATAGGCACTGTTGCTCTTCGGCGAGGTGGCCAAATAGACAGTCGCTTCGGCCAGCGGGATTCTCCCTTCGGGCCATCCTATCTTCATCACCGCGTCGAAGGCGGCATTGGCCAGCAACAGCGCATTGGGATTTGCCAGACCGATATCCTCAGAGGCACTAATCACCAGTCGTCTGGCAATAAACTGCGGGTCTTCCCCACCCTCGATCATGCGGGCGAGCCAATAGAGGGCTGCATCAGGATCCGAACCGCGAATGCTCTTGATGAAGGCAGAGATGATATCATAATGCATCTCGCCGTCTTTATCGTAGGCCAAGGGATTCTGCTGCAATCGCTTTACCACCATCTCATCGGTAATCACGACTTCATCCGAAGATTCGGATTCTACGGTTAATTCTAATATATTCAGCAGCTTACGGGCATCACCACCACTAAATCTCAGAAGCGCTCCAGTCTCCTTCAACGAGATATGGCGCTGTTTCAAAATCTCATCGGTGTGAATGGCCCTGTCGAGCAGCGCCAGCAAGTCATCCTTGTCGAGAGACTTCAGGACATAGATCTGGCAACGCGACAGCAAAGGGCGGATGACCTCGAACGACGGGTTCTCCGTAGTGGCACCAATCAGCGTGACAATCCCCTTCTCGACAGCCCCCAGCAAGGAATCTTGCTGAGACTTCGAAAAACGATGGATCTCGTCAATGAATAAGATAGGAGAAGCCTCATTGAAGAACCGTCCCTTCTCGGCTTTCTCGATGACATCACGCACATCCTTCACACCACTGGTAACGGCCGACAAGGTGAAGAACGGGGTTTCCAGTCTGTGGGCTATGATCTGAGCCAAGGTGGTCTTGCCGACTCCCGGAGGGCCCCATAAGATAAACGACGATATGCGCCCCGCGTCGATCATTTTACGCAGGACGGCTCCTTCACCTACAAGATGCTGTTGGCCGATATACTCATCTAAGGTGCGTGGACGTAGTCTTTCAGCTAAAGGTTGTGCCATTTTGGTTGCAAAGGTACGTTAAAATGCGAAAAACAACAAAAAAATCGTCTAAAAACTTGCTAATAAAAAATAAAGTCGCTACATTTGCAGAAAAAATAAGGAAAATATGGCAAGAACAAAACAACAACAACCCGAGAGCAATCCATCTTTGTCGATTAAGTCTATTACAAAGAGCAGTGTGTGGGATATCCAGGAAAATGACGTTTTTCGCATGTGGGAAGCAGCCACCAAGGATGCTGAGGTCAAAGAGAACATTCATCATTATTTAGACATCTTCAAGAGCGCCTTCCTCATTGAGGAGATCAAGGACGACCCTCTGTTGGTGAAAAAGAACTATGAGAAGCGTGGTTATAAGGTGACCCAAATCAAGTTTGACGAGAACCTGAAGTTTGCCTGGGCCATCAAGAAGCGCCCCATCATGCGCGTGACCGACCTGACCTATGAGAACATCCGCCACATCACGGCAGAGAAGCTGCTGGAGGTCATCGACCGGAATTTCGGCGGAGGCTGGGACTCACTGTCTCAATCCATCCAAGACATCATCCTGAGCGGTTTCGACATCTCGACCACCACTCTGCCCAAAGACCGTCTGCACAAGAAAGGCGGCATGTATGACAAGAAGGTGGAAGACGGCTTCGATGTGCTGGAAATAGAAAAAGGAGGATGGGTAGAGGCCATTTTCGCCAAGCTCAAGCCAGAACAGGAAAGACTCAGAATGAAGTTCTCTGACAAGCCGGAAGGCGATGAAGACGAAGAGGACAATGATGAGGACTTCGAAGTGGAGGACAACTACAGTTCACACGATGAAGTCGATGATGAAGTCGAAGATCCCAATGATGACGAAATCACGGAAGACAACTATTCGACGATGGTCGACCTGGGTAGTGACGACCCCGAAGACGAGGCCGCCAATATGATTGATTATGTAGAAGAATAAATAAACCATTTTTCAAGCGATGATTATCCCTAATGTATTTTGGCTCGTCCCTGTCGCATCGATAGTTGCCCTGGCGATGGCATGTTTCTTCTTCATGCAGATGATGAAGGCTGATGAAGGAACACCGCGAATGAAGGAGATTGCCCTCTATGTGCGTAAAGGCGCAATGGCATATCTGAAGCAACAATACAAGGTCGTTGGTATCGTGTTTGCAGTACTTTGCATACTCTTTGCATTTATGGCCTACGGTCTGAATGTGCAGAATCCATGGGTACCCTTCGCCTTCCTGACAGGCGGTCTGTTCTCGGGTCTGGCAGGATTCTTCGGCATGAAGACCGCCACCTATGCCTCTGCCCGCACAGCCAATGCAGCCCGCGAGAGTCTGAATGCAGGTTTGAAGATAGCTTTCCGCTCGGGTGCCGTAATGGGACTGACGGTTGTCGGCCTCGGATTGCTGGATATCGCCATCTGGTTTGTGGTGCTCAACCGCTTTGACCCCGATGGCCTGATATCCATTACGACCACGATGCTGACTTTCGGTATGGGTGCTTCTACGCAAGCACTATTCGCTCGTGTTGGTGGCGGTATCTATACGAAGGCAGCCGATGTCGGAGCTGATATCGTAGGAAAGGTAGAAGCAGACATCCCCGAAGATGATCCGCGCAATCCGGCTACCATCGCAGATAATGTAGGTGATAATGTCGGAGATGTGGCTGGTATGGGAGCTGACCTCTATGAAAGCTATTGCGGTTCGGTACTTTCGACAGCCGCACTTGGTGCTTCGGCCTTTGCTACCAGCGTTGGAAACGGCATGCAGTTGAAGGCAGTCATCGCCCCGATGATCATTGCCGCAGTCGGCGTGTTCCTCTCACTTCTGGGTATCTTCCTCGTTCGTACCAAGGAGGGCGCAACCATGAAGGATCTGCTCAAATCACTTTCTTTCGGAACCAATGTCAGCGCTGTGTTGATAGCAGGCGCGTCATTTGCCATTCTATACTTGTTGGGCATAAACAACTGGCTAGGACTCTCTTTCTCTGTCATTTCTGGTTTGGCTGCCGGTGTCATCATCGGCCAGGCTACGGAGTACTACACCTCCCATTCCTACAAACCGACTCAGAAGATTTCGGAGGCAGGACAGACTGGTGCGGCTACGGTCATCATCAAAGGCATCGGCACTGGCATGATCTCAACATGTATTCCTGTCATCACGATTGGTGTGGCAATCATGCTCAGCTATTTGTGTGCCAATGGGTTCGACTTATCCATGTCGTCAGCCAGCTTGTCACACGGTCTGTATGGTATCGGTATTGCCGCTGTCGGTATGCTTTCGACACTGGGTATCACACTGGCGACAGACGCCTATGGTCCTATCGCAGACAATGCTGGAGGTAATGCTGAGATGTGTGGACTGGGTGAAGAAGTGCGTCATCGTACCGATGCACTTGACGCCCTTGGCAATACAACCGCAGCTACCGGCAAAGGCTTTGCCATCGGTTCTGCAGCATTGACGGCTCTTGCACTGCTGGCATCCTATATTGAGGAGGTTAAGATCGCTATGACCCGCGCAGGTCAGACGCTGACCAATGTAGCCGGTGACGTGATCTCAGCCACAGACGCCACGATACCTGATTTCATGAATTACTTCCAGGTAAACCTCATGAATCCGAAGGTTCTTGTCGGTGCCTTTATCGGTGCGATGGCAGCCTTCCTGTTCTGTGGTATGACGATGGAGGCAGTAGGCCGCGCAGCAGAGAAAATGGTACAGGAGGTGCGCCGCCAGTTCCGTGAGATTGCAGGCATACTGGAAGGAACAGGTACACCAGACTATGGCCGTTGTGTCGAGATCTCCACCCGAGCAGCCCAACACGAAATGATTGTTCCGTCAGTACTAGCTATTATCATCCCCATCGTTGTGGGTATCATCTTAGGCGTTGCTGGCGTCTTAGGATTGCTTGTAGGCGGTTTGGCCGGGGGATTCACTTTGGCCGTCTTCATGGCCAACTCTGGTGGTGCCTGGGACAATGCCAAGAAGAATATCGAAGAAGGCAA
>JAEEGF012201784.1_pt1 | contig 12275 bp, 10 predicted proteins | sample 9134171 | NCBI WGS metagenome assembly JAEEGF01 (sample SAMN16246542, study PRJNA631951) | gut metagenome | biome: gut microbiome; feature: rumen; material: AP-attached | host: Bos | place: Iran: Karaj | collected 2018-10 | reverse complement strand
AGAATTCAGAATTAAGAATTAAGAGAACAGATCGCCGGCGCAGCCGACACCGGTTTTTATTCTTTATTCTTTATTCTTTATTCTTTACGGACGACCAATGGTCGCCCCTACGTCTGAATTCTGAATTCTTAATTCTTAATTTTCTGCCCACTCCCACTGTCAATTGAGATTTTTTGTTCGGTTTGCGGTAAAATTAACGTAAAAAATATAAAAAAAATGTAAATCTTCATAAAATTAACGCCCGCGGTATTGATTATATTTTTTTTAATGCTATAATATAAAGGTAAAAATGCCGGATTATGCTTATTTCGGTATATCAATCACGGGCTTTCCCCGTTTGGAGGTCACTCAATGAAAAAAATTATAGCCCTGCTTTTGTGTCTTGCGACCGTTGTAACGGTATTTGCGTCATGCTCCGCGCGTGATGAGGATGACAAAGGCGCAATAGTCAATATGTATCTTTTCAACGAGATACGCAATTTTGACCCGCTTTACGCGTATACCAACGAATCTTCGCTGGAGCACGACGGTGAGGACAGCAACGGCAACCCCGTTTTCATATCCAAGCTCAACGCCAATGCTGAGGCGGTGGAGCTTCTCGGCCTGCTTTACGAAGGTCTTTTCAGACTCAGCTCCGACGGCAAGGTCGAAAAGGCTCTGTGCAAGAGCTACGAATACATAAAGAAAGAAAATGCCGATAAACCGGAAAATAACGTGTATATGCTCCGCATAACTCTGCGCGACACGAGATGGAGCGACAATACGAAGGTTTCCGCAAACGACTTTATATTCACCGTTAAGAGAATACTCGATCCCGGTATATCCTGCGACGCGGCAGTCATGCTTTACGACATCAAAAACGCAAAGCTCGTAAAGTCGGGCGATATCTCGCGCGACAGACTGGGCATATCATCTCCGGATACGTCAACGATAGAGATAGAATTTGAAAAAGATATAAACGTTGACAGATTTCTGGAAGTTCTTGCCAGCCCGATACTCGTGCCGCTGCGCGAAAACAAAGTAGACGCGCATGAGACGGACGACAAAGGCGAGCTTATATACGGCGCCGACGGTATGCCCGCCACCAGCAAAGACTGGGCTACCAAAGCTACGTCGCTCGTATGCTCCGGACCGTTCTTTATAAGAAAGCTTGACGATACTCTGGGCAAGGAATGGGCGCTTGAAAGAAATAAATACTATTCCGCAAAAGAAAACAGAGAAGAAGCCGTTGACAAATACGTAACTCCGTATAAGATAATAATTCACTATGATTTCTCGCTTGACGAAGTGTTAAACGCCTATAACGAAGGAACTCTGTTCTACGTAGGCGCCTTGACGTCCGAGGCGTTTGAGCAGTACAAGGATCAGCTCACGATTAACGACACGTTCTCCGTCGGTTCTTATATGTTCAACCCGGACAGCGAGCTTATGCAGAATCCCGCGGTACGCCGCGCTCTGTCGCTCGCGCTTGACAGAAACGAAATAGCAAAATTCGTCACCGCGTCTATCCCCGCGACGGGACTTATACCTATGAAGGTATACGATCTTGACAAAAAGACGTCTTACAGAGCGCAGTACGGCGACGTTATAAAGACGGAAGCCAATATAGAAGAAGCCAAATCCGTTCTTAAAGCCGCCGGCGTAAAAGGCGGAGAGATCGTCCTGCTTGCCCGTACCTCGCAGCACACCAAAAACGACGAGGTCGGCATGGCGGCGTACGCTAAGGCGCAGTGGGAAAAACTCGGTTTTACCGTTACAGTTGACGAAAAGGGACGCAACCAGTATCAGGCAAAATTCAACGAGGGCGCGTACGACGTTCTTTATACAGACTGGCAGGCGTATTCCGTCAGACCGTTCAATATGGTCGCGCCGTTCTCCATCTACTATTCCGGCACGGCTCTTGATACGGAGCATCACAACTACGATCCGAAGCCGAACCGCACCGGCTATTCCGATTCCGAATACGATAAGATAATAGAAGAAGCCGCAAGCTTTGACGAAGGCAGCCGCGAAAGAAACGACAAGGTTTACGAGGCGGAAAAGAAGCTTATGGAAGATATGCCCATAATACCGCTCGTATTCTACCGCGACTATTACATGATAAGCAAAGAGCTTTCCGGTATCAAGGATACGTACTACAACTTCAAGATACTGACCAAGATGAAGCTCAAGAATTACCACGATTATCTGCCGGCGGAAGAAACGGAAGAAGCAACAGCGGCGGAATAAAAACTACGGTAAAACAATTTAATTTAATACAAAGAGAGGGAAAAGCAATGTCCGAGAAGCTGAAAATAGGAGTTTTCGGCGGCTTCCGCGGACAGACCATGATCGACGTTCTGCTTGATCATCCCGATGCTGAACTTACAGCGGTGTGTGATAAATACACACCGCTGTTATCAGAAGTAAAGGAAAAAGCGGAAAAACACGGTCTGAACGTGGCGCTGTACGAATCGTTTGACGAATTTATCAAGCACGATATGGACGCGGTAGTCCTTGCGAATTACGCGACGGAACACGCGATCTACGCCGTAAAGTGCTTGTACGCGGGAAAGCACGTCTTATCAGAGGTGCTCCCGTGCGAGACCGTGGCGCAGGCTGTTGAACTTATCGAAGCCGTGGAGAAAACGGGTCTCGTTTACGCCTACGCGGAGAATTACTGCTATATGCTTCACACTTTTGAGATGTGGCAGAGATACAAAAAGGGCGATATCGGCACGGTAACGTACGGAGAGGGCGAATACATACACGACTGCGCGGGTATATGGCCGCAGATAACGTACGGAGAGCGCGATCACTGGAGAAACAATCTTTACTGCAACTATTACTGCACGCATTCCGTCGGTCCGCTTCTTGCAATGACCGGACTGCGCCCCGTTTCCGTCGTCGGTTTCGAATGTCCTCCGCCGGAGGAGATGAAGAGGCTCGGCGCGTATTTCGGCGCGGGGCTTGAAATGGTGAAGCTGGAAAACGGCGCCGTGCTCAAAAGCATACACGGTCACCTGAAACGCGAGCCGGGAAGCGTCAACTACGAGCTTTACGGCACGAAGGGAAGTATGGAGACCGGCAGAGTCGAGGGCACGCAGCCGCTTTACGTCTACCGCGAGGGCGAGCAGATCTGTCACGGCGAGTGGGAAAGCTACACGCCGGAGCTTAAGATAGAGGGAGAAATGGCAAGAAACCACGTCGGTCACGGCGGCTCGGACTTCTATCCCACGCATTTCTTTATTCAGAGAATCCTCGGAAGACCCGAGGGCAAGGAATGGACCATTGACGTATATACCGCCGTTTCAATGGGCTTATGCGGCATATTCGCATATCGCTCCGTGCTTGAGGGCGGCAAACCGATGCAGATACCCGACCTGCGCGACCCCGCAGTCCGCGAGGCTTACAGGCACGATAACAAATGCACGAATAAAGCCATAGCAAAAGGCGAAGACCTGCTCCCGAAAACCTCCTACGGCGAGGTCGATATACCGGACGAGGTATACGCGCACGTAAGACAGCTTTGGATAGACGGAAAACCGGGGGAATAATTAAGAATTCAGAATTAAGAAATAAGAATGCAGGGGCGACCGTTGGTCGCCCGCTTTTCAAATAATAAAGAATAAATAAGAAAGAATAAAGAATAAAGAATAAAGAATAAAAACCGGAGTCCCTACGGGACGAAATACTGTGGGTTTCCCACCCGTGAACCCCTAAAAACTCGTACCTCGTTTTCGGGAAATCACGGGCCCACGATCTCAAAAGAGATCGCGGGGCGCGAATTAAGAATTCAGAAGGGAGGCGCCGACACCTAACTCTAAACTCATAACTCTAAACTCATAACTTCCCCTCGTTCTGTCAATAATACCTATCGGGGGTGGTATTATGTATTTCAGGTCCGATATGGCAAAAGAAGTTCACGACAGGGTGATGAAGGAGTATTCAAAAGATCACGAGGGCTGCCCGGACGGGATAAGATACACGGAGCACGGCAGGGTCTGCACGGTAGAGATATTCAACGAAAACGGCGCAAAGCTGCTCGGCAAGCCCGTAGGCAGATACGTCACAGTAAACGTCGGCAAGATCTGGGAGACGGACGCGGACAATTTCAAAAAGTGCGCGGATACGTTATCCGGAGTCATAAAATCAATGGCGCGGACCGACGGGTGCGTTCTTGCCGTGGGTTTGGGCAACAGATACGTCACCGCGGACGCGCTCGGCCCGCTTGCGATAAAGCACGTCACGGCTACGCATCATATAAAAGACACGGACGTTTTTGAAAAAAGCGGCCTGGGCGACTGCGCGGCGCTGTCTCCCGGCGTGCTTTCACAGACCGGGATAGATGCGGCGGAGCAGATAAAAGCGGCGGCGGAGAAAATAAAGCCCACCATTATCATAATCATAGATTCGCTTGCGGCGGCGGGTATTGAAACGCTTTCCGCCTCTGTTCAGATAACGGATACCGGAATATCTCCCGGCTCCGGCGTCGGAAACGACAGAGGCGAGATGTCAGAGCTGACTCTCGGTGCGCCGGTGATAGCCGTAGGCGTGCCTACCGTGATAGACGCGGCGGCGCTTGTAAAAAACGGGAGTGATGAAGAATACAAAAGACTGAAAGGCTGCTACGTCTGCCCGAAGGACAGCGACAGGTCTGTCGGCGAACTTGCGAGACTTGTAGGATATTCCGTAAACCGCGTCTGCCATCCTTTTCTTACGTATGAGGATATGGCGTATATTTGACGCCTTCACCGAATAAAATTAAGTAAAAGGAAGGTGACAAATATGGACGCGAACAGGCTGTTTATGAAAATGAAAGACACGTCGGAGCAATCGTACAAAGCAAGGCAGAATCTTTATCTTTTGGGCAGGGCTTTTATAAAATACGTTGTTTTTCCGCTCGTTATATGCGCGGTGCTTGCCGGCGGAGTTTTTACCGCGGCGGATTCCGTAACGAAAGAGAAAACAAGCAGAAACGGGATGTTTTTGAAATTTGAAAAAGCCGAAAAATCAAGCAAAAGCAAAACGTCCCCGCCGGACGAAAACTGCGAGGACGTAAGAGATTATGACGAAGATCTGCTCCAAAGGCTTTACGAATTCGACGGCACGGCGGTGCCGGACGGGTACGTCGGCATAGTTCCCGTGTCGCTTTACAGAGAAGCGGACGAAGGCTGCGTTTACGTATCCGACGCGGGCGATAAAAAACAGATAGACGCCGAGCCTTATCTGCAAAAGCCGCTTGCAGTTACATACGAGGAAAGCGACGAATATCAGGTGCTTATAATACATACGCACGGAACGGAAGCGTTCTCGGCTGACGGCGCGTTTTACACCGAGCCGGGCTCGTACCCGAGATCGGCTGTAAAGGACGAAAACGTGGTGTGTTTAGGCGATATTTTTGAAGATATTTTCAACGCCGCCGGCATAAAAGCGCTGCATTGCGAGATACCGATAGATAAGGAATCTTATTCAAAAGCGTATTCAAACGCGGCGAAGATAATAAAGGAATATATAAAAAAGTACCCGACAATAAAATATATGTTCGATATACACAGGGACGCGATCGAGCTGTCAGACGGGTCAAAGGCGCGCATGGTCACGGCGGCTGACGGGCAGATCGCGGCGCAGCTCATGTTCGTCGTCGGCTCAGACAGACTTGAAGACGAAAACGTAAACTGGCGCGACAATTTGACTCTCGCGATAAAGCTGCAGTACGCGCTTGATGAAAAATACCCGGGATTAATGCGGCCGATAAATATAAAACAGGGCGCATTCAACCAGTATTATACGCCGCTGTCTGTACTGATCGAGGTCGGCTCGGATGGCAACAGCATAGTAGAAGCAAAACGCTCCGCAAAAATCCTCGCGGAGCAGATGGTGAAGACGATAATGGAGAATTAAGAATTCAGAATTCAGAATTCAGAGGGCGGCAACTCGGGGTTTCGCAGGTAGGGGAGACCGTTGGTCGTCCGTCTTAAAGAATAAATAATAAAGAATAAAGAATAAAGAATAAAAATCGGTGTCGGCAAAGCCGACAAATATGGTGGGTCCCCACCCCTCAAGCTCGGCTTCGCCGAGAACCCCCCATACCCCCCTGTCCCCTCCCTCAAAAGATTTGAGGGGGCGCGGCGGTCGGCGGGAGGGGAGACCACCTCCCTTACGGGTATCGCGTCCCGCAGGGACGTGAATTGCCTGCGGCGCATGAATTGTCGCTGACGCGAAATTTAAAGCGGGCGATCGATGATCGCCCGTACGATTATAACAACGCTTTTGCCGCTTTGCGTATGGCGGTGCTGCCGCCGTGCTCGGCGCAGTACGTCAGGTGTTCTTTTGCCTCTTTATCTCTGCCGGAATTTTTGCAGATATGATACAGACGGTAGTGCGCCGTGAGGATCGCGTCGTTGTCCGCTTTGAAGATGCCGGCGGCGGAAAGCAGACCGTTATAATAGCTCTCCTCCGTCTCCGCGTCGCCTTCCGCGGCGGCTTTTGACGTTTTTCTTACCGCGTCCGCCATTGCGTAAACGGTTGAGGACGTATCGTGCTTTTCGGCGTAGGCAAGCAGTCTGTCGCCCTCTTCGATATTGCCCTGCCTGTACTGCTCGTCCGCGGCGTAAACGGCGATCTTTCCTTTATATTTCGGCTTCATTTTCGCTTTCATCTCTTCGATCGCGAAGGCTCTGCCGACTCTGTCGTCGGTAAGGTCGTAAGCCGTATACAAAAGCTCCAGCATATCAAAACGCGGACGCGCGATGACGTATCCTTCGCCCCCGCTTTTTTCTTTATACATCTCAATATACTTTTTCGGCTGCAGGTCTTTTTTAACGAGCCGCGTACCCTCCGCAAACGGCTTTGATACGCCGTCCGCATATATGCCGATAAAGACAGCGACACCGGACAGGCACGTCATAATAACGCCCGCGGTGATCGACGGCGCGGGATTTATATCGCCTTTGCTTATATAATACGCGACGACGAACAGCGCGATGCCGATCAATAAAAGCAGCGACGCTATAAGCACCGTTTTGATAAGTGAAGAGCGTGATAAGAACATATTTAAACTCCGCCGAGCAGGGAAATGAGCCGCGTGTATATCAGCTCCGGATCATCCGAGAACGCGCCGGCGGCTTTTTTTGCCTGGTACATAGTATCAAACGTAAGCTCCATGTGCAGCAGCTTCATCTTTTTGCGTATGAGCGACATATCCACTCTGTAAGTCTTGTCTTCAAGCTCGGTGATCTTTATTTCCGTTTTTACGTCGCGAAACGATATGCGTTTCAGCGCCGCGCGCAAAGATCTGTCGTGTATATAGCCGGAAAGCTCGCTTTTAAGCGTTTTTTCGATAAACTCGCCGTCCTCGGTCACGGCGTAATTGCCGCTTTCGTCCTTACGTATGAGATTGTCGTTTTCAAGCGCGTCAAAAGCCTCTATGAAATTCATATTTGAAATAACGCCTTCATAAAGCGCAAGATCGTTTATATCGGAGTATGAGAGCGGATAGCCCACCTTCTGCATGATGCAGAGGATGTAAAGCTTTATATCGCCCGGATCGGTCAAAGGTATGACAGCCATAAAGACACCTTCCTTGCTTTAGTGTTTAATATTATATCATACCGCTTTGGATATTTCAAGCGTTAGATGTAAAAATACCTGTTTTTTTAAAAGCATGACTATAATTTTTGAAATTTTATGAAAAATATTTTTTAAAAACTATTGACATTTTTAAAAACTTGTATATAATAATTACTTGGAGCGGTATTCTCACCGTGAGGTGTGTTATCATACAAACCGTTCGGGGAGACAGGTTTATATGAATTCACAGCAGAAGAATGAAAAATTCGGACAACTGACGGCGGATTATGCCCCCCTTATAAAATCTCTTGTTTTCCGGTTCATGAGCACGTACGGAGTGCTCAAAGCAGATGAGGACGATCTTAATCAGGAAGCGCTTATAGCACTTTATTCGGCGGCGCTTTCATATAAAGAAGACAAGGGCGTCACCTTTGGATTGTACGCAAAGATCTGCATAGAAAACCGACTGACCACATACGCTAAAAAGATCACCAAGAATCCCGAGCCGCAGACCGAAAGTATTGATGATTGCTTTAACAACGGTATAAATGAGCTTGCTGCGGATATTGACGGGCAGCCTATTGACAGGGCGGCGTCAAAAGAGACCTGCGAAACGCTGAAAGAGCGTATAAAAGCGGAACTTACGGATTACGAATATAACGTTTTTATGAGTTATGCGGACGGCGCCTCGCCGTCGGAAATAGCAAAAAAGCTCAAAAGAGAGCCGAAATCCGTTTACAATACGCTGCAGAGAGCGCGGAAAAAGCTCAAAAAACTCACGTTGCAGTGAGCGCAAAAATAAAATCATGCGCTGCGATAAGCGCGGTTTATACACAATAAAGAAAGGAACAGCAATCACAATGTACGAGGACATCACATTAACCTGCAAAGACTGCGGTCAGGAGTTCGTTTTCACCGCACGTGAACAGGAATTCTATGCGGAAAAAGGCTTCCAGAACCAGCCTCAGAGATGCAAGGCGTGCCGCGATAAAAGAAAAGCGGCGGCAGGTGAGAACAGAGAGCTTTTTGAAACCGTTTGCTCAAAATGCGGCGGCGTAGCGAAGGTCCGTTTCCAGCCTACCGAAGGCAGACCCGTTTATTGCAGCGAATGCTACGCTGAAATGAAGAACAACCGTCAGTAATAATATCGGTTGAAATGGCACCGCGAAAGCGGTGCTTGTTTCATTTCCGGCGAAAATACGGCAGCCCTTTGACCATACAGACGCAGTTTACGGTAAGGAGAAGCGCGCATAAAATATCGGATATCTGCCATATAACGGACGCGGATATGACAGAGCCGGCGGCGGTGGATATGCAGTATAAAAACAGATAAATCTTTACGTATTTTTCGCTTTTGAATACGAACCGGACGCAGCAGCAGCCGTAATACGCCCAGCACAAAACCGTCGCAAACGCGAAAAACACGGTCAGGACCGTAAGGATATGCTCCGCGGCCTCCCCGAAAAAGTAAGAATACGCGGAAATGGACAGCGCCGCGCCGTCGTAGCCGCCGTATCCTTTTCCCGCGGGCGATAAAAGTATCACGAGCGCGGTAAGTCCGCCGAAAAACAGCGTATCAACCAAAACCTCAATCACTCCGATAACGCCCTGCGCGGACGGTGATTCAAGAGAAGATGCGGCGTGCGAAAAAGACGACGTGCCGCATCCCGCCTCATGCGAGAAAACGCCTTTTGTCATACCTTCGCGAATGCCGGCGGCTATGACCGCGCCGGAAAAGCCGCCGGTCACCTGCGATACGCCGAAAGCTTCCGAAAAAATACGGGCGATGACGGCGGGGACGTCGTTTATCCTCATTGATATCGCAATTACTGACACGGCGGCGAAAACCGCGCAGAAAAGCGGCATAGCCGCGGAGGTGAAAGCGGAAACGCGTGCAATACCGCCGAGTGCGACGAGCAGACAGACCGCCGCAAAAACGGCGCCCGCGGCGATCTTCGGAGCGCCGTACGTCATTTTAAGAGCGGACGAAGCCGCGTTCATCTGAACGAACGAGCCGGAGATGAAAGACATTGTTATGCACAAAACGGAAAAAACGAGACCGGCACCTTTGCCGGCGATTTTTTCTATGTAGTACGGCGCCCCGCCCTCGTGACTGCCCGCCGGTCTGAGCTTTACCGAAAGATACGCCTCGCAGTATTTGAGGACGGAGCCGAGGAGCGCGGAGACCGTCATCCAGAAAACGGCTCCCGCGCCGCCTACGGATATTGCGACGGCGACGCCGGCGATATTGCCGACGCCGAGCGTGCCGGCAAGCGCGACGGACAGCGAAGAAAGCGGAGAAATACCGCCTTCTTTTTTTCCGTTTTTCAGATCTTTTGCGGCGAAAATCAAGCGTTTCGGGCGTAAAATTTTTAATTTTACCGCGAAAAAAACGCCGCACAGCGCCATTGCGGAAACGAGCGCGGGTGAGGTAAGATATTCATTTATAAAGCTTAAAATGTTCATAGGATAGGATATACGCCTGTCGCAATATATATTATTTTATTTAATTTTAAACAATAACATCAATTTTGTACCTAAAAAGGGTTGACTTGAATATTTATATGTAGTATAATATCAACATGTTATACTAAGACAATAATATGAAAACAGCCGGCGGTATATGCCGGACAGTGAACGGTAAAAAATATGGAAACTGAAACAAAAGAAGTGCTTAAAAAAATATTTGACAAAAAAGAGATCAAAAGCAGGCTGCCTTTTGCGCTGCTTGCGGGATTTACGTTTTCTTTTATGTTTTTCTTTTTCGGCGTGCTTGAGATATACGCCGGGAACCGCGACGAATTTATGTTTTCCGTGTCGGATTTTATCTGGCCGATAACTGTTATCGCCTTATCCGTCGCGGTCGTGCTTTCCGCCCTTATCCTCTTTTTGCCTAAGACCGCCTCGAACATCGTATTCGGTCTTTTGGTCTGGGTAACGTTTATGGGATATTTGCAGGTGCTTTTCTTAAACGGCACCGGTTCGCTCATGGGCGATACGGGACAAAAGCAGAACGTCGTGCTTGTCGTGATAGACACGATATTATGGGCAGTCACGGGAATAGCCATTATCGCAGGAACTATGATAATGGAAAACAAGGAATGGCTCAAAAGAGTATTTCTTATAGGCATCATAGTTCTTTTCGTCATGCAGGCGGCCGGATGCGTTTCGCAGATCGGCAAGATCGCGGGCGACAAAGCGGCGGATACCGCGTCTGCGACGGAAACAACCGATACGTCGGCTGCTGCATCGGAGACGACCGACGCCGCGGACGCCAAAAACGCGTATCTTACGGTGCAGGGATTTGACAAGGTATCAAAAGGCAAAAACGTAGTTATATTCATAGTTGACAGATTTGACGTGTCGTTTTTCCAGGATATAACGAAAAAAGAGCCGGACTATTTTGACAAGCTTGACGGATTTACGTATTTTTCCGATAACATATCGCGCTATTCTCGCACGTGGCCGGCCGTTACGGGCATGATAACCGGTATTACAAACGATTTCTCCATCAAACGCTCCGAGTATTTCGACAAAGCATATACGGAATCCGAAGTCTTAAAAGACTTAAAAGCCAACAACTACAAAATAAAACTGTATACAAATAAAGACTACGCGTACAGCGAAGGCACGCCGCTTGTTGACATAGCGGATAATATCTCCGTTGCAAAGAGCTACACCATAACGGATAAGAGCGCGCTTGTGGGCAAGCTGTTTATGTTGTCGGCTTACAGATATTCTCCGAACATTCTGAAGGGAAGCATAAACATATCGTCCGCTTCATTCTCCTCCGGCGTGGTGGAGATGGACGGTGTAGACGCGCTTTATGAGATAAACGACCCGATAGTCTGCGGGCAGATACTGAAAAACGGCCTGGCGTTCGACGGCGACGAAAACTCATATATATTCTTGCATTTCAACGGCTGTCACACGCCTTCCAACATGGACGCGGACGCAAAACCGCTTGATATCGAAAGAAAAGACATGGCGGGCTCGGTAGAACAGCTGCGCGGATGCATGAAGACGATATTCTTCTATCTTGACGAGATGAAGCGGCTCGGCGTTTACGACGATTCCACTATAATAATTACCGGAGACCATCCGAGAGCAAGAAACGACACGTTGGAACCCAGCCAGCCGAGACTTACGGCGCTGTTCGTAAAACCCGCCGGCTCGACCGGAAAGCTTGCGTATTCAAAAGCGCAGGTAAGCGAAGAAAATCTCATACCCACGATAGTAAAATCCGCGGGGATCAGTACGGAGCACGATTACGGGCTTTCATACTTTGACGTGCCGGAAAACGAAAACCGCGTAAGATACCACAGATTTGAACTGTCCGGCAAACCCAACAAGCTCGTTATTTACAAGGTAACCGGCAACGGCGAGGATTTCAATAACTGGGAACTTGAATCTTACGTTGAGCTTCCGGGCAAGTTCTACGATTAAAGAGGTGCTTTGATGTATTATATATGCTATCCGTTCGGCATCCTTATGAAATGGTGCTGGGAGCTCGTACACAATTACGGCCTCGCCATCATTTTGTTCACCGTTCTTACAAGGATAGTTTTGCTGCCGATCTCCGTATGGGTGCATAAAAACTCCATAAAGATAGTTAAAATACAGCCGGAGGTCAACTTTTTAAAGGTCAGATTTTTCGGCGACAGGGAGCGTATAGCGGAAGAGGAGAGCAAGCTCCACAAGCGTGAGAAATACAACCCTCTTTT
>JAEEGF011004838.1_pt1 | contig 12275 bp, 9 predicted proteins | sample 9134171 | NCBI WGS metagenome assembly JAEEGF01 (sample SAMN16246542, study PRJNA631951) | gut metagenome | biome: gut microbiome; feature: rumen; material: AP-attached | host: Bos | place: Iran: Karaj | collected 2018-10 | reverse complement strand
GACAGCGAATACCGCAAGCTCTCCTTGCTTAAAAACAACGGCTTTAATGCTGTCAGATCCGCGCATAACCCGCCTTCGCGCGATATGCTCGCTATCTGCGATAAACTCGGCATTATAGTGATGGACGAAGCTTTCGATATGTGGAATCTCGAAAAAAACACGAACGACTATCATCTTTACTTCGGAAATAACTGGGAAAGCGATATGGAAAGCTTTATTCTGCGCGACAGAAACCATCCTTCCGTCGCCATCTGGTCGATTGGTAATGAGGTAGGCGAACGGGGAGGCGGAGGCAACGGTTACGAGGTCGCCCGAGCCCTTGCGGAAAAAGTTCGCTCGCTTGACTCTACCCGTCCCGTTACAAGTGCCGTTTGCATTCTCTGGAACGGAACGGTGCCCAAAGAGGCAGAGGGGATTTTCGAAGAAGAAAAACGTATTTCCGAAACCGAAGGGGCGGAGGCTGCCGCCTCATTCAGAGAAGCCAACTGGGGAAAATATACAGAGCCTTACGGCGCGGTTCTTGATATTATGGGATACAATTATCTGCCCGAAAGATATGAAAAAGACGGCGTTCGGTTCCCCGACAGAATAATATGCGGAACGGAAAGCTTCCCGAAAGAGATCGACAGAGTATGGGATATAACGGAAAAACTGCCGTATGTCATCGGTGATTTTACATGGACTGGTTTTGACTATATCGGCGAGGCCGGCATAGGAAAAGCAGTTTATTATGATAAGGCGGAAAAAGACTCTGCCGATATGGTGTCCGGTTTCCCGTGGCGTCTTGCAAACTGCAGTGATTTTGATATCTGCGGCTTCGAAAGACCCCAGCTTCATTACAGGAAAATCGTCTGGGGCTCCAACGAAACGTATATCGCTTCCGGGTACCCCGCCAATTACGGAAAGGCGGAAGAGCTGAGCGCGTGGTCATGGCCGGAGCGCGAAAACAGCTGGACATGGCGCGGCTATGAAGGAAAACCGGTTCAGGTGGATGTTTACTCCGCCGCGCAGGAAGTCGAGCTTATTCTCAACGGTGTCAGCCTCGGCCGCAAACCTGCGGGCAAAAGCAACAGGTATACCGCTGAGTTCAACGTTATCTATGCGCCGGGAACTTTAACGGCAATAAGCTATAACGGAAATGAAGAAATCAGCCGCGACGTTGTTTTTACCGCCGGCAGACCGGAGACGATCAGGCTGACTTCTAACGTGGCGTCCCTCTTGGCAAACGGATGCTCTCTTGCGTATATCACTGCAGAAATCACGGATGCTTCAGGGACAAGAGTTCCCGATGCTGAGATCCTCTGTAAAGCCGACGTTTCGGGCGCAGGCGAACTTGCCGCATTCGGCGTAGCACGTCCGATCACCGCGGAAAACTACTGCTCTGGCGCTTTCACGTCTTACAGGGGCAGACTTCTTGCAATCGTTCGCTCCAAAACCGAAAGCGGAAGCGTGACCCTGACAGTATCTGCAGAGGGATTCAAAGATGTCTCTCTTACTTTGCCTGTTCTGGATTACGGAGAATAACAAATGAAAAAAACAGCTATAATCGTTCTTGACGTCGCAATCGTCGTTTTTGTCATATTCGCCCTTATACTTATGATGACCGCCCACACGGATGATTCTCTGTCGGCAAGAGGGTGGGGCGCCTTAAAGTATTATACCGTCCAGTCTAACCTTCTGTGTGCGCTTTCATCACTTGTTATGCTCGTTTTCTCTCTTATAAAAAAGAATTCCGTTATCCCCGACTGGCTATTCATCTTTCAGCTTGTCGGAACGACTGTTGTAACGGTTACGTTTCTTGTTGTCATCGGTTTTCTCGGTCCAGTATACGGATACGGTTTTATGTATCTTCGCGCAAACCTCTGGTTCCATCTGATCGTTCCTCTGCTTGGAATGGTTAAAATGCTTCTTATAACTCCACGGCGCGCATACCCCTTTTCCGTCACGTTATGGGGAATCCTTCCCACGTTCCTTTACGGCGCGGTCTATTCTGTGATCAATGCCGTGGGCTGGAAGGGACATTCAGACCCGACAACGGATATCTACGGTTTTCTTTTCTGGGGATGGGGAATAGGCTTCGTATTTCTTATCTCCATCTGTCTTTTAAGCTGGGGGGCTTCGATAGCATTCTGGGGACTGTCAAAAAAATTGCACGCGTAAAAGTTGACCGGTCATAGGCATACATTCCCTCTGTACCTGATTTATGGCTTTCAGCCGAAACGGCAGTGTCTGCGTTTTCACCGATACTCGGAAATCAATGAAAAAACAAATCTCCGCCCTGATAAGGCGGAGATATTTATATATGTTTTTAAACGCTTCACGGTTTGAATTTTTTAAGCGGCAGGTATTTATAGACCTGGTTTATATAATCCTTATATGAGGGATATTTGCCCGAAGAAATCTTTTCGCCGAGAGCAGAGCTGCCCATAAACAGAAGAATAAGCAAAAGCGGACCTATCGCGGTGATATTGAAAATACCGTTACTTGTTACGCCCGCGCCTATGGTGAAAAGATAAAGACTCAGCCATATTCCCTGCTCACCAAGATAATTCGGATGGCGCATACGGCTCCACGGACCTAAGGTGTTAAAGCCGAGATTATATGGCGACGGGAGCTCGGAAAGCGTTTTTCCTTCGGCAAGAAATCCCTGTTTCTTTTTATGAAAGTTCCACTGATATTCGTCGGCAACAGTTTCGAGCACCAGAAACGCCACAGCCAAGACCGCTGCGACAATATCCGCGGCAGCAAACGGCTCAGAAGAGCCCATGCATGCGAGCGCGGGCAGACAAATCGCCAGGACAAGAAGATTTTGATATATACTGATAAAAAACAGATCGAAAAGTGTCCATAAAAATCCGTTACTGAATACCGGGCTGCTTTTTACGACAGACCAGCGGTAATCTTCTCTTCCTTCCCAGAATTTCAACCTGTATGCGCCTTTTCTGGCAAAATTCACCGTCAGCCGTATGCCCCATGCGGTTACGATAACGGCGTATACGATAAGACGCAAGGAAAAATCTCCCTTAGCTGCGATTATCCACGCATATACTATCGGCAGAATGCTCCAGAGTTTATCCATCTGTGAATAGTTCTTCGTTATTTCGCCAACGACGAAGCAGTAAAGAGCGCTCGCGGCGCAAATGACAGTGAGAAGTTTGAACGTCTCTTCCTGAAGAGCGGAAAAACCTTCGCCTCTAAATAAAATGCACAATACCGCAAGCAGTATCACAATGCATGCAGATACTGCCGTTGCTATATATTTTTTCATGACTGTTATCACCTTGTATACGTTTAATTCGTTTTTTGATCTGAGCCATTTAACAGAATAGGCTAAAACGCTGTATTCCGCGACCCGTTTTCCGTTTTGCGGACCGTCTTCAGAAGACGGTCCGCATTTATGTGTTATCAGAGTTTAACTGTCTCAGGTGCAGACGTGAACGAGCTGAACGTTGCGACAGCGTTTTTGAAAAAGAGCATCTGCATATTTCCGTCATCCGGTGAGTACATTGCTTTAAGAGAAGGCATTTTCTCAAGCATCGCAACTTTTACGTTGCGGTCATCGTCATTTTCAAGTTCACCGGAAACACGGAGCCATTGACCGTCTTTGAATGCGCATATTTCAGCTTTCGGATTTGCTGCAAGCTGTTTTGAAACAGGCTTGATCTTGCCCGTCTGGATGTAAAGTCTGTCTTTGCAAAGAAGGACCGTTCCGAAGGGACGAACCCTCGGCTGATCGCCTTCAACGGTTGCAAGATAATAAGTTCCCGCTTCATCAAGGAAGCTGCAAACTCTTTCAATGTCTTTCATTTATAAATCCTCCGTATCATTATCTTCACGCGCAAACAACGCGGATTATTCTGGATCCGAACAACAGTAAAGTTGTATTACTTTACAGAATACGATGCGATATATTTCAACCCGTCCGCTCTGTCAGGACAGGGGTTTTTGATCATAAATTTAACGTCTATGCCGAGCTGCGCCGCAGCAAGCTCAAAATGACAAAGTGCGATGCCCATATCGATCTTTTGCAGGTCCCATATGCCGTCATCGTATCCACGGCTTTGCTTTTCGTAAAAATGAACCGCATCTTCGCATACTGCCACACGCCATGGCTGTTTGTTGACTGCCGACGGGGCAAGTCTGACAGCTTCAAGAACTTCTGCAAGTTTTCCTGCGGCTTCTTTTGACAGAGGTTTATCGGTTTCTCCGTCAAAAAACAGATCGCCGAAGTCAAGACGGCTGTCTGCGCCTATACCTTTGCGCATTACGGCTTCGCGAACCGACATTTTCTTCGCCGGATATCCCAGCGGACTTACGCACGGCATAACTTCGCCTTCACCAAGCCCGACAGCGCTCTCAAAAGCGTTTCTGTTCATCGTTCCGGCTATCCACGTCGTTCCTACGCCGATACTCTCCGCAAACAAAACAACTTTTTCAAATGAAAAGCCGAAAGCCTCTTCCGCGTGCTCGGTGCGTTTCATCTTGCCTGCGATAAACGTATCTGTTCCTACTATCACAGGGCTGGAAAGACCGAATTTCGTGCTGTCAGGAATGCTCCAGCTGATCGGAATATTATACGGATTATCAGCGTTTTCCGCATAATCGAGTATCATTTGAGCGTCTTCTGCAGTAACGGGGCTTTCAAACGTTCTTACACTTCTTCTTTTTCTGATTGCGTCTAATGCATCCATGCAGGGATCACATCCTTTCTGAAACATATACCGTAATCAATCAAAAAGCCTCTTTTGTCTGTTGGCAAAAGAGGCTTTTTTGGCAGGGGCAGAAGGGATCGAACCCTCGGCACGCGGTTTTGGAGACCGCTGCTCTACCTGCTGAGCTATACCCCTGTGTGATATCGCTTTTTCAAGCTTAACTATTATACCATAGTTTGCTGGATATTACAAGTCCCAAATTGTGACTTTTGTGTTAAATCGCTCTTCTCGTTCTGATAGATAGGGGAGAGGCAGTATAAGCTCTCCCCTTATGGTATTTATCACAGATTATAGATTTCAGAATACTTTTTTTCGAGATAGTCTGTATAAACAAACGGATCAAATTTCTCTGCGAGCGTGTTTTCAAGAAGCTCTTCGGGCGTTTTAGATCTTCCGAATATCCATATACGCTCTCTGTTCCATGCGTTTATCGGGGCAAAGTTTCCTTCGCGCAAACATCCTTCAACGTCTATATCCTCCTTCATCCTGCGCAAAAACTGCGCTCCGTATGCGCTGCCCAGAGCATATGAAGGGAAGTATCCGATAAGTCCTCCGGACCAGTGGCTGTCCTGCAAAACTCCTTCTCTGTCACACGGAACTTCTATTCCCAGATATTCTCTGTAAAGTCTGTTCCATTCACTCGGCAGATCCCTGACCTGCAACTGTCCGTGCATCAGCTTTTTTTCGAGTTCGTAGCGTATCATTATGTGCAGGCAGTAAGTTACCTCATCAGCTTCCGTGCGTATAAGAGACGGCGTTACGACGTTTACTGCTCGATAAAGCTCGTCTTCTGTGTGATTTGCCATCTGCTCCGGGAAATATCTGCACATAACGGGATAAATGTATGATATGAATCCGCGGCTTCTGCCGAGGATGTTTTCATAAAAACGGCTTTGGCTTTCGTGAATATTCATTGCCGCTCCGCCGTCAAGGTTTGTGTATGCAAGTTCGTCCTCCGAGCCGGAGTCGTAAAGTGCGTGACCGCCTTCATGAATAACGCTGTACATTGAATAAGATACGTTTTCACGGTGATAATTGGTCGTAATACGGACGTCGTGGTGCGAACCGAGACTCGTCGTAAAGGGATGCTCGGTTGTTGCCAGTCCGCAGTGATCGGTGTCAAGCCCGATAATCTTCATGAGCTGATACGCAAATTCTTCCTGAGCCTTTTCATCAAAATCCCCGCAGATACACTCATCGGAAATCTGAGGTTTTTCTGATATCCTTTTAAGGAGGGGAACAAGTTTTTCCTTTAACGCGTCAAAAAACATATCGCACGTTTCCGTGGTCAGACCTTCGGCGTATCTGTCAAGGCAGTAGTCGTAAACGTCTTTTTCCGGCGCACAGTAGCGTGCAAAACGGATCGTATATTCGAAAACCTTTTCAAGAACGGGGCGGAACAGCTCAAAGTCGCTCGTCTCTTTTGCTCTGTGCCATATATCGTCCGCTTCCACCATCAGCTTCTGATATTCGATATATTCGTCCATCGGTATTTTCTGCATTTCACGAATACCCTTCAGCGCAAGATATACCGACCGTCTGTCTTTCTCGCCGAGCTCTTCTCTGTGGCTGTCAAGATATTCAAGCAGGTCAGTAGTCTCTTTCCCGGTTGAGATCACATAGTCCTCTTCGCTGAGGACAGAAAGCGTCTGCGCTCTGTTTGCCGCAGTTCCTTTCGGTGCTCCAGTTACACCGTCATAATAGATGAGGGACATCGCGTGTCCGTAGGCGGCCATTTTTGCCTGAAGTTTTTTATACCGCTCAAGCGCTTCGTTCAGTTCCATAATATAAGTCCTTTCCGTTTTCCGTATATGTTCAAGTCATTGTTCACGATCAGCTGTCGTAATGTTTGCCGTATCGTATAAAAGATATGATTACCGAAATAATGTTGAACGTTTCGGTGATTATTCCCGAAACAGACATTACCGATACGTTGTATATCAGCCAGAACGGGGATGTCGCTGCAAGCTGCGTTACACGTATCTTGAATCCGTCGTGAGTCCACATGGCTATCGTGCTTACGATCATTGCGATCATCGGCAAAAGACCGAGCGGCCCAGAATAGGTGATGATGCCCGAAACAATAAATAAAAGTATCAGTCCGGCAAGTGTGAATTTACTGCTCGCCCACTTTTTGCCGTGAAAAAGAAGTATTATTCCGCGCAGTATCGCAAGCGAGTTCTGAAGAGCGCCGGTATATGCGCCAAGAAGTATAAAATGAACGGTAAAAAACACTGCGCCCAGAGACTGAAAAATAAAGAGTTTCTTTACGTCTCGAATCTGAAATGAAAATATATATATTCCCGCGCCTATGAAGCCGAGAGCCTGCGCGAATATCTCAAAAGGTCCCATACGCCCTCCGTGTCTGCAAATGAATCCGAAAAACAGTATAACATAAAAAAAGAAAAAATTCAATAGAAATTTTATTCCGGAAAAAAAGAATAAAATAGCGGGCAGGGGAGGTGGGGCGGATTACGGATAACGAGATTGACAAAACCGCATTAATGTGCTATAATATAATGTAATTCATGCAGATATGGGGGCGTACCGGATTTCGACGGGGATTTTGAAGCCGGATAAGCGAGCAGCGCGCAGACCGCTATAACCTGCAAACTTTTAAAATTAAACGCTAATAGAACAGAATTAGCTGCTGCCTAACTAAAGGCGGCCGTCTCTTCCGCGAGTACCGCGGCGCGGAAAGAGGCGTCGATGAGCGGTGAACGTTAACCGGGTGATTGCCGTAGCCCGGTAACGGCTTTCGGCATGTTCCTTTCATAGCTTTGCCTGCTGTGCTGCGAAAGGCGAAAACGAACAACCGGCTACGCTCGTAGAAAGTCCCGCGGATGAGTTTTCGGACAGGGGTTCAACTCCCCTCGCCTCCACCAGAAAGTCCTTCCCGAACATTTGTTCAAATCAGGATATGTCGGGCGAGGACTTTATTATTTCCTTTCAGCTTGAAAGATAGCGCTGAGTCTGCAAGTTGACAGGAATAAGATAAAAATACAGTGCTAGTCGTTTCTGATAAACGGTTTTATAACATTACACATGAAAGCTGAGCAGCCGAAGCGTCGGTTGACAGGCCAGACAAGGAGATAAGACAGTGGCATCAAGCAAGGCATATCTGGATTTTATCATGGAGCAATTATCCGGGCTGAGTGGCATTACCTATCGTGCAATGATGGGAGAATACATCATTTACTGCCGCGGCAAGATAGTAGGCGGTATTTACGACAACCGATTTCTTGCTAAACCCACACCATCAGCGCGATCTCTGATGCCTGATACGTCCGAGGAATCACCATATGAAGGCGCAAAAAAAATGCTGCTTGTAAACAACGTTGATGACCGTGATTTTCTTAAAAAGCTGTTGACTGCTGTTTATGAAGATCTTTCCGCTTCACAAAACTGAAGCATTTTGTATCCCGTGCAAAAGAATGATCCTGTCGATTTAATCCGGCAGGACTTTTTTTATAACGCTTTTCTATACCGGACCATCCGATATTCACAGCTTTTTGTTGACTTTTTTACGTTTGTATGCTATAATCACCCGTGAGGTGGAAAAAATGAATATATTATTGATTCTGGTTGACCAGTGGCGCGCCGAATGTATAGGTGCTCTTGGCAAAATACCTGTAAAAACTCCCAATATTGACAGACTTGCGTCGGAAGGCGTTCTTTTTACAAACGCTTATACTCCCACGCCTGTTTGCGCTCCTGCACGCCAGTCTCTTATGTCCGGCAGACAGGCAGACAGCTTCGGCGCATTGTGGAATTACGGTCTCGGTAATGTCGCTTCTCTTAAACCCGACGACTGTTACTGGATGAACAACCTGAAAAATGCGGGTTTTTCCAATGCTTATTTCGGACAGTGGCATTCTTCCGAATATGGTCAGGCGCTCGATTTCGGTTATGATTATTATCTGCCTCTCGGAGAAGTCCGCAGGCAGATCCGCGAAAAATACGGTGACATCTCATTCAAAAACGGCTGGTTCGGAGATGTGAATCCCATTCCTTATGAAGACGAAGCGCCGCACAGACTCGCAAAAGCCGCATGTGAATGGATAGAAAAGCAGAACGGACCGTGGCATGTCTGGTTCGACCTTCCTTATCCTCATCTTCCCTGCCGTCCTTCCGAGCCGTTTGCGTCAATGTATAAGCCCGAGGATACCGTTCCGTGGGCAAGTTTCGGCGATACTCTCGAAAATAAACCGTATATTCAGCGCCGGCAGATCCAGAACTGGCATCTTGAAAATATGACCTGGGCTGATTTCGCTCCGACCGTCGCATATTATTACGGAATGATGTCACAGATCGACGACGCCGTCGGCAGAATTATTGATACGCTTGAAAACAAAGGAATTCTCGACGATACCCTGATCGTTTTCACTTCCGATCACGGAGACACCAGCGGCGGACACGGCATGATGGATAAACACTACATTCTTTACGACGATGTAACCCGCGTCCCGCTTATAGTCCGCTATCCCAAGGCGTTCAATAAAGGCGAGGTCTGCGATGAATTCGTTTCCAACTGTCTCGATTTTGCGCCGACTGTTGAAGCTCTTGCCGACCTTCCCGCGGCAGGCGTCCGTCACGGTATGCCTTTAATGGATACAATTGCGGGCAAAAATCCCGAAAAGTTTTCCGTATCAACTTCAAACGGACAGCAGTTCGGGCTTTTTACTCAAAGATGTATTCGTGACCATAAATATAAATATATCTGGAATCTTACGGATATCGATGAGTTTTACGATCTTGAAAAAGACCCGGGGGAGAAGACGAACAGGATCGACTGCGAAGAATATTCCGATATAATCAAAGATCTTAAATCAAAATTGAAAATCGCGCTGAAAAAACGCAGCGATCCGTTTTGCAACGGCTCGGTCGATTGGCAGCTCGGTGAAAAGTAGGTCGTTTCTGTTTACCTTGATATAATTATTTTGAAATAACAAAAGTGCAGTACTGTATGTCTGCACTTTTGCTTTTCTATTGAGGAAGGAAGGGTTTTTACCGTATATTTGTTGTAAAATTCAACAAAAATTTAATAAACTTTTTCTGATTTCCTGTTGACAAATACGATCATTTTTTGATATAATAAATATAGTAAATGGACTTTACGCCCCGGGAATTCTGCCGGTGTGGCGGAATCGGCAGACACCCGGAACTTAAAATCCCGTGAAACGAGAGCTTTGTAACGGTGCAAGCCCGCTCCCGTCAGATAACCGGTTATCTTTTTAAACCTCATTTTGCCGCGAAAATCTTTTTTCTCCGTTCTATTGGAGCTGAAAATATTTTTCACGGCAAAAACATATTACAACCCCACAATAATCAAAATTTTAAAACTAAGAAAAAGAGTAATTGAAATGAAAAAACATTATTATTGGAGGTCTCTATGAAGAAATTCTTATATTCCTTTAGAAAAAATCCTCTCCTGGTGCTTTTACTGTTTTTGCAGATTGCCGTAACAACCTACTCGATTTTTTATTTTTTATATTATTATAAACTCTATGATTACCATTCAAGTCAGATGAATACGGTTTTCACACAATACAGGTTCCGATCCGTTCTTTATCAGTTTTCAAAACAGGAAGCCGTAGAGCTTTTTATGAACCCTAATAGCGGTTCCGACGAAACGCTTCGCGCCATGGGTAAATTTTTCGAGGAAGTAAAGAATATTGACGGTCTGAATGTCGTTCCGAATCTCGGAGGATTTCAAAGTTCTTCCATACACTTAGCAGGCTCTTTTGATCAGATCGGTGAAAAAGACAGATCCGGCGACTCTCCGTTAGCAAGAACAGTTACGGAAGATGACGGAAGCGTAACAACGGAATTCCGTATGAATATCATCGGTTCAAACTACGGTGATCATTTCCCTTTGAACGTCATTGAGGGAAGAGAATTTGAACAGGGCGATTTCGTTTCGTGGGACGATCTTTCCAGAATTCCCGTTATTCTCGGATATAGGTATAAGGGATATTTTAACGTGGGAGATATCCTTGAAATGACATACTCCTTTGTTATAAAAGATAAACTGACATTGGAGGTCGTGGGTTTTCTTGCCGAGAATTCGGTATATCCTAAAAGCACCGGGCTTTCGCTGGGCTCATTTGACGGTCAGATTATTTTACCTATCCCCGATATGACATCTGAAATTTATGAGAACAGGCGGCTTACGCTTGCGGAAAGACAGATCATTATCGGATCATATTATCTTGTGGATCTGTCTCGTGAAGACGAAATCGTTGCTCAGATTGAATCTCTGATCCGTGATAACGGACTGGAAGAATATCTTCAGGTCTTTCCCGCGGAGAAGCTTCCCGAAGGTGAAACCGAAGGAACCGTCATTGCCAATAATTATTCGTCAAATCTTAATTTGCGTCTGTTTGCTGCCGTCACCGGAGCTGTTTTTTCTCTTGTTTCAATCGTATTCATGTCCGTTAATTTAGTGTCCGAACGGATAAAAACCTATTCGATATATATGCTTACCGGTTCGACAACGGGAGGAATCCTTCTCCGCGTTCTCGGACAGATCAGTTCCGTTTTCCTTTTCGGGGGAATTGTCGGATTGTTTTATTACTGTGTATTTCCGATTATCTGGGAACCGAGCATGTTTTTCAATTCAGCTTCGATTTTGTATGAAGACGGGTATAATTTCGCACTTTCCGTCGGGACTCTTTTTGTCTTGGCATTTTTTATTTTCTCGCTGATTTTCTCTTCGGTTTTTGTATTGATTAAGTTGAAAAGCTATAATCTTTCTATGCTCATACGCAATAAAGACGCACGAAAAACGAAAAGACGGCAGCCCGCATATAAAATCGTATTATGCGTTATGTTGGCTTTTATAAGCATTTTTACTGTATACATCTCTTCTTTTGCGACTACTGCGGAAAGTTCCGATATGTATTACAGACATTTCTACACCGTAAATACCGAAATCGTTTCGATGACGACAATGCCGGGAGTCGGCAAATTCGATACGTTTGACTATCCTTCTCTCGGTGAGAATTTTTCGTTTCATATGATCATCGGAGATACTTCCCCCGACAGCAGATCGATGGCACGAGGCGTATATTACAAGGGGAATATGGATCTGCCGAATATCATCGAAGGACGGTTTTTTACCGAAGAAGAAATGCGGTCGGAAGAATATATCTGTGTCGCAGGACAGAAAGCATATAACGAATGGACGGAAACCGACGAAAACGGGGAGAAGGTTGTAAGATACAGCGGTAAGAATTACAAGGTTATCGGGGTCATGGGTAAAAATGAAAATGAAACGACATGGCTTGATTATTACACGTTTATACCTATGGGAACTGCTTTGAAAGAATACTCAACGGGCTCTAATTTTATTATAGATGCAAACACCCGCAGCGAGGTTGAAGAACTCACCGAGAAATTGAGCTTTCTTGTTTCACAAAAAGCGATTATATCTCATACACCTTATTCTGCGACCGAGGTTGCTCCCATGGTTACGGATTCATTCATACTTATGATCGTCATAGCACTGCTTAACTGCATTGTTTTTGCACTGTATTATGTGGATAAAACAAAGTATCAGAC
>JAEEGF012127633.1_pt1 | contig 12278 bp, 7 predicted proteins | sample 9134171 | NCBI WGS metagenome assembly JAEEGF01 (sample SAMN16246542, study PRJNA631951) | gut metagenome | biome: gut microbiome; feature: rumen; material: AP-attached | host: Bos | place: Iran: Karaj | collected 2018-10 | reverse complement strand
TCCTATGACAGGATCGTCGTGAACATCAAGTATGAGATCAACCATAACTATATCTTTAAAAGCGACATTTACAGTCTGATGGTGGCGGCGGCGATCATGGTCGCGGGCGTTGTCATTTTGTCCGCGGGAGCATGTATCTCTCTCGGAAACCTCAAAATGAAGCGCATTTCAAACTATGTTACCATCGGGGGCGCGGTGGCGGTCATCATTGGATTTTTCCGCATGGCTGCGACACACAGGCTCTATCAGGCGATAGACGCGGAGATATCTCAGACGGTGGGCTTTAACATGGCTACGGAAAAACTACCCGCGGCACTTTACATGATGCTCGGACTTGCCGTGTTTCAGCTCATTCTTGCGGTCCTTCTTGTGATCATACAGCCTCGTCCCGCAAAGGGCGAGAAATGCGAGATGGCCACACGCTACAAGTTGTTTGTGATGTTCCTGCCTTTTCTGGTCCTCACATTCATCTTTTCGTACCTTCCGCTCTATGGATGGAGATATGCGTTCTTTGACTATAAATCGGGTCCCGGAACGCTCACGATGGATGATTTTGTGGGATTTAAATGGTTCAAGCTCCTTGTTGACAATGCCATGATGCGTTCCGACATCGCGCGCGTAATGAAAAACACGCTCATCATGAGCGGTCTCGGCATCGCCACAAGCTGGGTGGCAATGGCATTTGCAATTTTCCTTTCCGAGATCAAGAACGGACCTTTCAGAAGAGTGGTGCAGGTATTTACGACCATCCCCAATTTCATCAGCTGGGTTCTCGTATATGCTATCGCTTTTGCAATCTTTTCAAATGAAGGTTTTGTGAACAACGTCCTTACAAAGATCACGGGAGTTGTCCATAATCATCTTTATCTTACCGATTCCTCGATGCTATATCTGAAGATGCTCCTATGGGGAATGTGGAAGGGTATCGGCTGGAGCGCGATAATCTATATTGCCGGAATTTCCGGGATCGACCAGCAGCTTTACGAAGCTGCAACAGTGGACGGCGCGGGACGTTTCCAGAAGATGTGGCATGTTACATTGCCCGGACTCATACCCACATATTCCGTAATGCTCCTTATGGCAGTTGCGGGCATCTTAAGCAACGGAATGGACCAGTATCTGGTATTTTCAAATGCCAAGACAAAGGCAACACTCGAAGTGCTCGATCTTTATGTTTACACACTCGGTATAGGATCCGGAAAGATCCCGCTCTCGACAGTTATCGGTATGTTAAAGACTCTGGTCAGCGTAACGCTTCTGTTCATGGCTAACGGCATTTCAAAGCTTGTCCGCGGTGACAGCATAATCTAAGGGAAGGAGGAAAGCGATCGTGGCTTTGACCAAACAGGAAAAACTTGATAAAAAGGCCGAAAAGGCTTATTATCGAAAACATAAAAAACATGTCAAACTCACCGCAAAGGATGTCATTTTCTATGTATTTGACTACCTTGTGTTCGGAATATTTGCGATCATCTGCTTTTTCCCTTTTTACTATCTGTTCATCAACACCGTTTCGGACAGTGAGATGGTCGCAAGGGGCGCGGTAAACTTTTATCCGATAGGTTTTACGCTTAAGCACTACAAGGATATGATGGCGCTCGGTGACCTCGGAAGGGCGTTTATCGTTACCATTTCCAGGACGGTCCTCGGAACGGCGCTCATGGTCATGGCATCCGCATTCTGCGGGTATCTCATGACAAAGAACGAGATGTGGAACAAGAAATTCTGGTACAGATTCCTTGTCATAACAATGTATTTTAACGCAGGTCTCATACCGGGATATACAAACATGCTGATGCTCGGGCTTACCGACAACTACCTGGGATATATAATCCCTGCGATAGTGCAGCCCTTCAACATCATCCTTGTAAAGACTTACATAGAGTCAATACCGTCTGAGCTTGAAGAAAGTGCTTTCATTGACGGAGCAGGGTATATGGTGATATTCCGAAAGCTCATCCTTCCGCTGTCAAAGCCGATCCTTGCGACGATCGCGATATTCGGCGCAGTGGGACACTGGAATTCCTTTATGGATTCCGTGATCAATATGCAGAATTCACCAAAGCTCCAGACACTGCAGCACAAGCTCTACATCTGGCTCAATCAGGCGAGCAACATCGGCGCCGTGATAGATACGGGGCGCTCCACAGCGGAAATAGAAAAGATAGTGAATCAGCTGAACTCGGGCACGGTGATAAAATATACCGTCGCAATGGTGACCGTGCTTCCGATCCTTCTGGTATACCCCTGGATGCAGAAGTATTTTGAAAAAGGTATCATGTTGGGAGCCGTAAAGGGCTGACAGAGAGGAGAAACAATGAAGATAGTAAAGAGAATGGCATCGATGGCGCTGGCTCTTGCCATGGTCGTTTCAATGGCGGGCTGCGGAGACACCAAACAGCCTGTACAGCGAGGAGAGAGCAGCACCACAGGACCTGCGGCCACTTCTTCGGTAAGCGATACCGGAAAGAACACACAGAGCAAGTCCGATCCCATCGAGCTTGTAGTATATTCACAGCTTGCAAACTATTCCGGAGAACAGCAGGGATGGTCCGCAAAGCTTTTGCTTGACAAGTTCAACGTAAAGCTCACGATAATCCCCGATTCCGACGGTGTGTTCGATACCCGTATGGAAGCAGGAAAGCTCGGTGATATCGTGGTCTTCGGTTCGACCGGAAATGACTACAAGAGAGCTGTAAAGAACGGAATGCTCCTTGACTGGAACAAGTACGATCTTTTGAACAATCACGGACAGTATATCAGAGACAACATGGCGAGCGCGCTCGAATCCAACAGAAAGCTCACGAGCACGATAACAGAAGGCGTGAGCGATGCTCTTTACGGATTCGGTCATTCCGTCGCTCTGTCCACCGATTCGCACGAGCAGTTTTTCTACACTTGGGATGTGCGCTGGGATCTTTACAAGGCTCTCGGCTACCCTGTCGTAAAGGATCTTGACGACCTCGTAAAGCTTTTTGAACAGATGAAATCGATCTGCCCTAAAGACGAGAACGGAAACCCCACATATGCCGTGTCTCTCTGGCCCGACTGGGACGGAAACATGGTGATGTATGTAAAGGCATTTACCACCGCATACTGGGGGTATGACGAATTCCAGCTTGGCGTGTATGATCCCGATACGGGCATAATGCACGACGCGCTTGAGAAGGACGGACCTTACCTCACAGCACTCAAGTTTTTCAACACACTCTATCAGAAGGGGCTTCTCGATCCCAACTCGATGTCTCAGACCTACACCGAGATGATAGAAAAACTCAAAGTCGGCGGTGTATTCTTCTCCATATTCAATTATGCCGGAAGCCTTGCTTTTAACACCGATACACACATGCAGGACGGAAAATATATGTATACCATGGTTCCCCAGGACGCTGTGCCTCTCTGCTACGGCATGAGCCCTTACGGCGGAAACCGTGTGTGGACCATAGGCGCAAACACCGAACATCCCGAGCTCTGCATGGACATCATAAACTGGCTCTGCACGCCTGACGGATATATGGAAGCGCTTTACGGTCCCAAGGATGTCACCTGGTACTATGACGCCGAAGGACGCGCATGTCTCACAGAGTTTGGCCAGAAGTGCCTTAATGACAAAGAAAACACGATCATGACAAAGGACGAGGCCGGTATCTATGAGGGCGGAACCTTCCATGACGGCGAACTTCAGATAAACAACACCACCTGGTCGGGAAATGAGATAAATCCCAACACAACAGGCGATACTTATGACATGACCTACTGGAGGAGCGTTGTTTCAAAGACTGACTATGATATCCAGAGAGACTGGATCGCCTACACCGGAGCGGAGACCGCAGGCGAGTACATGGAAAAACTCGACTACAGAGTAGCGCCTCCCACCGAATACAATGAAGCGGAGATGAGTGATGATTTTGAGCTTATCTGGAAGCAGGTGACCACCTGTATCGTAGATTACAGCTGGAAAGCAATCTATGCGTCCTCAGACGGTGAATTCAACTACCTTGTGCAGCAGATGATAAGCACTGCAAAAGCATACGGCTATGAGCAGTGCAGACAGTGGTCCGTGGATGAGGCCGCAAAAAGACACGCGCTCGAGGAAGCTTTCCGAGGAAAATAAGAGTTCTTAAGACAGATTCATTCCTTTCCTAAACAAGATCCCCGTGACAGACCTGAACCCTGTCACGGGGATCGTTTTGTACCCTGCGTCCTTTATGCTCTAGATGTTTTCAGAGCGGTATTCCGCGGGACTTGAACCTACATATTTTTTAAATTTCTTGTGGAAATAGTCGACATTGTTATAGCCCACTTTTTCCGCGATCTCGTACACTTTGAGCTTTCCTTCGGTGAGCATCTTTATGGCATGCTCCACGCGCACGCGGTCGACATAGGTGTTAAAGCTCTCGCCCACATTTTTGGTAAAGATCTTTCCGAGATATGAGCTGTTGTAACCAAAGAGCACCGCAATGGTCTCGAGCTTCAGGTTTGTGTTGTAATTATGGTCGATATAGTAAAGGATGTCGTCGATCACGCTGTCCCTTGAGGAATTTCCGAGCGAGTTCATTATGGTCTCAAAGCTGTGTGTGAAATACAGAATGATCTCATAGAGATATTTTCCCGCATTTATCTTTGCGATTATCTCGGAATTTGAATCAAAAGGAAGCTTTGTCGGGCTGTAGCGGTGTGTCAGCGTGTCTTTTATCCTTAAAAAGAGGTCCGCAAGGAAAAGCTTCACCTCCGAGATCCCTGCATTTACGTGGTAAAGGTAATCTTCGGCATTGCTGAGGACTTCGGCGACTTTTCTCCGGTTGAAGGTCTGGACATAATCCGTGATCTCTCGGGTGTATGCGTCGATCCTTGAATTTTCGGGCTTTTCGATGCAGTTTTCAAAGGCGGGAAGGTCTTTATAGCCGAGTACATGCTGCCCCTGAACACAGAAGAAACGACGTTTCAAAAGCGCTTCGACCTGCTTGTAGGAATCGGGGATGTCCGAAAGTGAGGAGACTATCTCGCCGTATGCCACAAAAATGCTGTCGAGAGGACTGCCTTTTTCGGGAACGGATTCGTAATGCGAAAGGAATTTTTCAAAACGGGAAATGCCGGCATCTCCGAGGAGGAGCAGGAGATCATGCCCCTTATGGGAAAAATGGATGAACACGTCGAGACGGCTCCCCGCGGCATTGAAAAGGTCCGAAAAACGATATGGCGCGGTGTCTTCTGAAGTGTTGAAATCCTCATATCCCACTATCTGGTACTTTTCTGCGGAAAGCCCCAGTTTTTCGGGGGAAAAATGTTTAAGATCTATATCGTGTTCGAGGATATCCTGCAGGATCTCCTTTTTGGATTTGCTTTTAAGAAACTGCTCACGGGACGCAGCATCCGCTTTGTCGTCGAGCAGCGCGTTTATCTCGTTCACGGCCTGCACAAGTTCATCCTCGTCGATGGGCTTTGTGAGATAGTGCCGGACATTGTATTTCATCGCGGCCTGTGCGTATTTAAAGTCGGAATAACCGGAAAGGATGATAAAATGCCCTTCAAAGCCGTTTTCAGTGAGTTCCTTTATGACGTCGATACCGCCTTTTCCGGGCATGCGGATGTCCATGAGGACCAGGTCGGGGCATAATGACGCTATGTCCGCTCCAGCATCGGTACCGTTTCCGGCTTCTCCGACGATCTCAAAACCGAGCGACTTCCAGTCCACGATAAGCTTTATTCCGTCTCTTATGGCTTTTTCGTCATCTGCGATGTAAAGTGTTCTCATGCGGGCACGGCCTACCTTTCCAAAGATGTGATACAAGGGATTATAGCATAACGGAAGGGTGTGGTCAAAAGATAATGATACATAAAACTCCAAATTCTTCCTGTCTTTTTGTCGAAATCTTACTGTAAAAACACTTCCCGGAAAATGCTATTATTTATGCGGACACGTTTTTTATGTGTGTCTTCATGCATAAAGGGGGAAATATATGAAAAAGAAAAATCCGCTTCGTTTTTTTGGAATGCTCCTTGCCGCATCGCTCATGATCTCAGGGTGTTCCGGAGGCACGGGAGAAGTAACGAAAGAGCCCGAAAAGGAGCCGACTAAAGCGGCTGTTGTAACACAGACACCGGCGCCTACACAGGCGGCTGCCGAGACACCGGCACCCACACAGGAGCCTGACACAGGGAAAAATGATGCCGGGCTTCCGGATATGAGCGCTTTCCTTTCCGTGCCTTCAGAAGGAGACTATGTGGAGCTCGCGCTGAACGTTTATTACAATGATGCCGACCATTCTTATTTTGCCAACGAATCGGGAAGCGGGCATATTTACGTGACGGCGGAAGGACAGTATGCACTGACATTTGACTGCGACAGTGACCTGTCCGACAAGGCAGTCTCAGCGGGTGTGAGCGCATTAAAGAACCTCACGGCGATCTATATCACCGATATGCAGGTGCTGCAGGGGACCGGAAAATCTGCCTTAAAAAGCTGCAATATTATGTATGACAAGGTCATCGTGGACGGGACGGAGCTCACTGTGACACTTACCGCACCGAAGCCGGCGTTTAAGACAAACGGCGTATTTGATACAAACGATCCCATAAATTCCTGGGACGGTTCATGGGTGGAAGAAGTACAGTCGGGCGATCATGTCGCAAACTTCACCACTGTCACAGATCCCAAAAAGATAACCGTAGTGTTTACGCTTTCGGACCTTTTGTGGACTGACGGCACTGCGGACAGTGGAAACGACGACAAGCAGCCCGTAGTGGTCGAGACAGGGGAAAACGGAGCAGTGTTCAGCAATATGGATCTCACGGATATGGATGCCCGCACTCTTTCCTACTACATGGGAAACGGGATCAATCTCGGAAATACTTTTGAAGCCACATCGTCCGGCAAAAACGCTTCCGTATCGGTATATGAGAGCGCCTGGGGACAGCCGAAGACCACCGAAGCCATGATAAGCGGATACAAGGCTGCGGGTTTTGACACATTGAGGATACCCGTATCATGGACAAATACCATGGATTTCATGAACGGAGACTTTGAGATAAACGACGACTACTTAAAGAGAGTCGCGGAGATCGTGGACTTCGCCATCAAAAACGAGATGTTCGCAGTGGTGAACGATCACTGGGATTCCGGATGGTGGGCGATGTTTGGCTCCTCCGATCCCGAGACCGTAAAACTCGCATGGAAGATCTACGAGGAGATGTGGACTCAGGTTTCGACATATTTTAAAGACTACTCCGACATGCTTATCTTTGAATCCGCTAACGAGGAACTGGGGAACAATCTCAACAACAACGGCTCATGGGCCGATTCGGGAAGCCTTTCCGCAGCAGACCAGTACAGGCTCACAAACGAGATAAACCAGAAATTCGTTGACATCGTGAGAAGCACGGGTGGCAACAACGATGACCGTTTCCTTCTCATAGCAGGCTACAACACCGATATCACGGATACCTGTAACGACCTTTACAAGATGCCGAATGACACGGCAAAAGGAAAACTGTTCCTTTCCGTACACTATTACACACCCTGGAATTACTGCGGTGCGGGAGAGGGCGGCACGTGGTCCAGATGGGGCATCAAAGCCGACTATGAGACCATGGACAAATACCTCGGGATGCTTAAAAAATATTCCGACATGGGATACGGCATCATCATCGGTGAATACGGCGCGCTCCCTGTTTATGACAGTTCGACAGGAAAGCATGAGACACAGGAAAATACGGTGGAATTTACCGAGTATTTCCTGGACCACTGCGATATCAACAACTGGGTGCCTCTCCTTTGGGACACCAACAGCTCATATGACAAGGCAAACTGCAAATTCCGTGACCCTGCTGTGGCTCAGGTGTTTGCCGGAAGAAGCTTTGAAAAGGAAAACGCAGCGGGCGCGGATTATCTGGTAAACGTAAAGAAACACATGGAGACCGTATCGGCAAACGCTCCCGAGATGTGGGACGGAGTGGAGACTTATGAACCTGGGACCCCTGTGGCATGGATAATGTGGAACGGAGGCGCCGGAACCTATTCCGTGGGAGACGTTTTCAATCCCGCAGACAACACCGCAGGCATCACGGCAACGAATTGCATTGTGGACGGAGCGGGTACATATACAGTGAGCCTTGATTTCCAGGGCGGAAACGACGGCGTCACCTTTGCGGCTCTTGCGATAGCGGACGCTGAGATCCTCTATCCCGGATGCTTCATAGTCATAAATTCGATAACCGTTGACGGCACAAAGCTTGAGCTCACCGCAGTTCCGTACACAAGTTCGGATGATAAGAAATGCACCCGTGTAAATCTTGTGAACGAGTGGGTAAAGTCTGTCTCGGACGACGCGCGCACTCTCATGGGCTCGCTTTCAAACGCCTCCGCAGTTATAGTCGACAAGACAAAGCTTGTGGGCATTCACAACATAACCATTGATTTCAGACTGGTAGTAAAATGATCCTCCTTTCATAGTCGTTGCTTAAGCAACGGAAAAAGCGCACTCACACAGGGTGCGCTTTTTGAGTTTGAGGTAAAGGAAACATGCTGTTGTACTTGTGGCTTTCAGAGTGATATAATGGACCGTAACCACTACATACGATCTGAGGCGGTAAAATGAGCATCTTATTATTTTTGATAATCATAATGGCGGTCATCGTGTTCATCGGGATACTGAATGAACAGATATTCAAGCTCCAGGGCGATATAGCGCTTCTGCTTTTCACGGTAGTGATCGCGCTCGTGCTGGTCGTTTTAAAGGCCGTGATCCCGGAGGGGAGCATCACCGGGTTCATTGAGGGGCTTGGAGAATTCGGGTTTGAAGAATACCTTATGGACGGCGCTCTCTGCTTCATGCTGTTTGCCGGAGCGGGTAAGGTCAACATGGGAAAGTTCAGACAGAATCTTCGCCCCATATGCCTTCTGGCGCTTCTTTCCACCATGCTGTCCTCATTCATCTACGGTGGCCTGTTTTACCTGATCGCGCTTCTTTTTGGGATCCCTATGGATATCTGGATGTGCATATTGCTCGGATGCGTGGTGAGTCCCACCGACCCAATAGCTGCCACGGGAATACTCAACAAGATCGGGCTTTCAAAGAGTGTCTGCTCGGTCATCGAAAACGAATCACTGTTCAACGATGGAACGGGTGTAACGCTGTTCATCTTTATCAGGTCGATAGTAATGAACAGCGGAAAGAGCAATTTCTTTGTACTTATGGGGCGTGAGGTGCTCGGAGCCGTGGCCGTTGCGCTCGTTGTTTCATTCCTCATGTTCAGGCTGATGAAGCTTACAAAGGACCCTGTAAGATATATCCTGATCTCACTCCTTACGGTCGCTCTTGTTTATGTGATATGCGAGCATCTGGGCTTTTCCGGAGTCATCGCATCGGTAGTCTGCGGAATGTATTATTCCTACGCGATGGACAAAATGGAACGGCGCGTGGTCGTTGTGGACCCGCACGATTTTTACAAGGATTTCTGGGAGATACTTGAAAGCATTCTGAATGCGGTGCTTTTTGTGATGATAGGGCTCCTTGTGCTGAATGTAAGCGTCAGCCGTTTTGCTGCGGTACTTATTCCGGCATCGATCGTCATCCTGATAGCGTCAAGAGCCGCCGGTGTTTTCATGAGCAGTGTACTTACGGGAAGGCATATACCGGGGAACTACAGCCTTACAGAATTTGTGACGCTGATGACCTGGGCAGCGCTCAAAGGCGGACTGTCACTCGCGCTCGCGATGGGAACGAAGGAATACCTTTCGGCTGAAGTTTACGATGTGTTCATAAATGTAACATATATCTCGATATTCTTTACCGTCCTTGTGCAGGGACTTACGGTTGGAAAAGTGTACAAAGAACTTGAAAAACATAAACTCGAAAGACAGAAGGGGGCAAGAGCATGAAGATCATCATCGCAGGACTTGGAGAAGCAGGTGTGGCGCTTGTGCGCGCGCTTTCCGTGGAAGGTCATGAGATAACGGTAATAGATAAGGATCAGTCGCTTGTGGACAGCGTGACAGACAGATTCAGTGTGAACGGAGTCGTGGGAAGCGGAGCGTCACAGGAGACGCTTAAAAAAGCAGGCGCTGAGGGTGCGGATTTCTTTATCGCGCTCACTCATGTGGATGAAGTGAACCTTCTATGCTGCATGCAGGCTAAAAACCGCGGAGCGGCCAAAACGGTGAGCCGTCTTGTGATGCCTGACCTTGCAGGCGACGTCGACGGACTGAAAAAAGAATACGGGATCGACTATATCGTGCGTCCCGGCAGGGATATCGCAGAGGAGATAAGCAGGAATCTCGGCCTTCCTGGCTTTGTGAAGCTTGAGGGCCTGTTTGGGAATACCGTGACCATCATCGACATAAATGTCACAAAGGACTCGTGTCTTGCCGGAAACAGCCTTCAGTATATCAGGAGCAACATCCGTAAAGACATGCTGATAAGCACCGTGATTAGAAACGACAGGCTCCATATACCGGACGGAAAGTTTGTGATCGAAGCCGGGGACATCCTTACCATTGCGGCATCGGGAGAGAGCCTTGACGAGATACTTTCGACTCTCGGCATAAAAAAAGATCCCGCCGACAAGATACTTATGGTGGGATGCGGCAACACCGGAGAATATCTGGCGCGCAGACTGATAAAGGACAGGAGACACCTCACTATACTTGACAGCGAGCTCGAGCGCTGCAGGCAGCTCATGAACCTCTTCCCGGAGGCCGATGTGAGATGTTCAAAGGGTGATATCACAGACATTCTGGAAGAAGAGGGAATAGGGAAGATCGGCACTATCATATCCATGACAGACAGCGACGAGACAAATCTTGTCGTCAGCATGTATGCGTGGTCAAAAAAGGTGCCTTCCGTCATCACACTGGTGGACAAGCAGAGCCATGTACGCCTTCTTCACAAGGTCAATATCGATATCACTGCGTCTCCCACTGAACTCTCGGTATTCAGGATACTTCACTTCATAAGAAATTCAGCGGCAAATTCCGGAAATGACGGTTCAGGCCGTTATTACGGTTTTTACCGTGTGGCCGACGGTATGGCAGATGTCATGGAGTTTGGCATAGGAAGCGATTTCCATGCGCTTGATGTGCCTATTTCCGACAAGGCTTTCAATATCAAAAAGGGCATATTGGTATCGGGCGTCATCCGAAACGGGAAGCTCATAATCCCCACAGGGGACACACGCCTTGAAGCGGGAGATAAGGTCCTCCTGACAGTTCCTGTGGCCAAAGGTATCAGCAGACTCAGCGAAGCATTTGATTAATGCGCATCATCGGTGTCCGGAGGGCTTTCTTAAAAGGATGACAGCCGAGATCAGCCCTCCCAAGCCACCGCCGATATGCCCCTGCCAGCTGACGCCGGATGAGGTGAAGCTGTAGACCAGGTTCAGCGCTATGCACTTAAGGATATTTACCGGGTTTCCGTGATTTTTAAGGGTAAAGACGAGCACGGCCGCCATCAGACCCCATACGCCGCCGCTCGCGCCTGCGTGCAGACCGTTTCCGCCGAAGAAGTTTATGATGAGCCCTGCGCCGAGAAGCGACGCAAGGTAGATGAGCGCGAATTTTACGGAACCTATCGCGGATTCATAGCTGCTGCCAAACAGCATGAGACAGATCATGTTGCTGGAAATATGTGTCAGTCCGTAATGCAGGAATCCGCTCGTGATGAGACGGTACCATTCGTTTCTTGCGAGGGCGCCCTGGTACATTCCGAAACGGGCGGTGATGACACCTTGCCCGTACACCGTCTCGATAAGGTAGCCCACAATATTTAACACAAGAATGACAGTTGCAACAACAGGTATTCTTTTACGCATATAAACTCCATTATCCTTAGCCGACATGATATGTCATGCCGTTCTTTTGTTCTTGTCACATCTGACTATAAATATAAAACCAAAGGATGTCAAGTTTCTTTAGAATCTTGTTGAAAGTCGGACAAATATGGTATAATCAGACTAAACATCAAGCATTCGGTCATCGGAGGTCATGCGTGAAGAAGGCGCTAGTCATAATCCCCAATCTCCTGATAATGGGGTTCATATTGTTTTTCATCCTGAGATATGCGCAGACCAGGGCGGAAGAGAGTGACAAAAACGCCATCGAAGCGTTTGAGAAGATGACTGTGACCACGAGCCAGATCATCAGCAATTATCTTGAAGACGAGCAGCGGCTTTGCGACATCTGGTCAAACTATATCAACAGCGCGGCGGAAGCAGGCACGCCCATGACCGCTGAAGAGGCAGTCTCTCATATCAGAAAGACCAAGATATCACAGGAGATATCG
>JAEEGF012203507.1_pt1 | contig 12279 bp, 13 predicted proteins | sample 9134171 | NCBI WGS metagenome assembly JAEEGF01 (sample SAMN16246542, study PRJNA631951) | gut metagenome | biome: gut microbiome; feature: rumen; material: AP-attached | host: Bos | place: Iran: Karaj | collected 2018-10 | reverse complement strand
CTCAATCATGAGCCGAGTTGTCTCATGGTTGGCAGTTCCGAAGGCCTGACGCGCCTCAATGACGACGTCGACAGGCATCGGCGGTCCATCGTAGGGACGGATGAGGTCGTGAACGACGCACTTGCCGCCTACGACAATGGGATCGAAGCCGGCGTTTTCCCAGTCTTCGTTCCAGTTACGGTCTTCGGCCGGCGTCGTCTGGCAGTCGACTCTCACGCCCTCCATGGGGAAGTCCTTCATGACGGTTTCCAGCACCTCAGGGACGGCCAATGTGGTCTGCACATAGCCAACGATACCGTCTGGGGTCTCCTCAAACGATTCGTAGCCGGCTTCGCCAGCCAATGCGGCCACCAGGTCGCGGGCGGTCTGCATCGCGGTTTCATCAGCCAGACATGATCCATCATTGGCTGTTATTGTGAACAGGGTTCTATCGTATTTCATGCCAAAACTGTTAAAAATATGATGCAAAGATACAAAAAATAGGGAAAAACCTATGCATGATTAGGGAAATTCCTTAATTTTGCACATAAATAAGCACTAATTTTGCATCGTGAAGAACTGAAAGTGCTTTATAACATATTTAATATTACAGAAAGATGAAGAAGCTGTTACTATTGTCAGTCCTTTTGGGAGCCATGCCATTGACCATGATGGCGCAGGACGATCTGTACTTCACTCCGAAGAAGCAAGAAGCGCAGACAATAGGCTCCAGTGTTGTCACCGACGGCCAGGCTGTCATCCATTCCGGAAGCCAGCGCAGTGTTGACGATTACAACAGGCGCGGGGCATATAGTAGCTATTTCCAGAAAATAGGCACCGACTCGCTGGGTAACGACATCATTGAGTTCCACACCAGTGCATCGGATCTCACAGACACGCTGTCCATCTATCCGGGCACCGACGTGAACTATGACTCAGACGATGACTACACCTACAGCCGCCGTCTGACTCGTTTCGACGACTACTACTGGGATCCACTCTACTACCATCGTTTCGGCTATCGTCCGTACTGGGCTTACAGATGGGGATGGTACGACCCCTGGTATGATATCTACGATCCCTGGTACTATGGATGGTATGATCCATGGCTATACGGATACCATGGCTACTATGGCTACGGCTACTACGGTTGGGGATATGGCTATCCCTATCGCTGGTATGATCCATGGTATTACGATTACTACAGCTATTTCCCCGTCTACTCGGGTGTAAGCAGCAGCCGATACATTGCCGGAACGACCAACCATGGCAGCCTGGGCCGTCTGAACGGCCACAGTGCCTCGGCTGGAAGAAAAGGAAACTTTGGCGGCTATCGTGGCAACGGACAGAGCACCCGCTCCTATAACACAGCACAGGAGCGCAGCAGCAGAACCGGCAACTTTGGCGGCTACAGGGGAGGAGGCTCTTACAGCAGTTCAAGCGCCCCAAGCGGTCGGAGCAGCTCTTCCACCTACTCTTCTTCTCGTAGCTCGTCGAGCGGCAGCTTCGGCGGTTCGCGTAGCAGCTCATCGAGTAGCAGTAGCGGAAGCTTCGGAGGATCGCGCAGCAGCGGAGGCGGAAGCTTCGGAGGCTCCAGCAGTGGCGGAGGCGGTGGCTCACGCGGCGGCGGAGGCGGAGGCAGCTTCGGCGGACGTCGCTAACCTTCCTCGCAAACCTTCAACTTAAATACATAGAACTTTAATCATTTGAATCATGAACAAGAAAAATATCTTTCTGTCGGCCTTCCTGCTGACAACGCTTTCAATCAGTGCTCAGGAGACTTACGACAATGCCAACATTGCCACTGAAGACCTGAACGGTACGGCTCGCTACGTGGGCATGGGAGGTGCCATGGAGGCACTGGGTGCAGACATCTCTACCATGTCGACTAATCCCGCCGGCATTGGACTCATGCGCCATGCAACGGCCGGATTCTCGGCAAGCGTCATCAACCAGCAAGACGCTGAGAACTTCGACTTCGCAAAGAAGACAAAACTGTCGTTCGACCAGCTCGGCTTTGTCTATGCCCACCCGACGGGAAGAGGGTCGTACCTGAACTTCGGCTTCAACTACAGGAAGTCGCGCAACTTCAGCAACATCCTTCGTGCGGCCAGCAAGATGAACGGAGCGTCGCTCAACAAGCTGTCGTATGCCAAGGGATATGAAGGAGTGTTCGAGCCCGACATGAGCAATGACAACGAGGTTATCGGCTACGAAGGCAGCAGCGACAATGCATCGTATGCCTTCACCCAGCTCGACTATCTGCTCTACAATGCCATCCTTCATGAGGAGGACCAAGAGCGCGACCTCTACTTCTATAACGATGCCTCTGACTTTGCGCTCGACCGTGGAACAAAGGGATACATCGGAGAATACGACTTCAACATCAGCGGAAACATACACGACCGCGTCTTCCTTGGTCTCACCATCGGCGTAAAAGACGTGAACTACCGCCACTACGGACTGTACACCGAAACCCTTGTCGATGGTATGGGAGCATCCGTTGGTCCAGTATCCATCGGCGACGACCGTCGCATCGACGGACAGGGATTCGACATCAAGGCCGGCATTATATTCCGTCCGGTAGAGACTTCGCCCTTCCGCATCGGTTTGTACGTGAACACTCCCACATGGTATGACCTGACCACTGAGAACTATACCACACTCGACAACCGCTCGCAGGTGGGTCTCTATGACTCGGGAAAGAGCGAGGAGGTGTACGACTTCAAGATGTACACACCATGGAAGTTCGGCGTGTCACTGGGTCACACTATTGGCTCATCACTTGCTCTCGGTGCCACATACGAGTTTGCCGACTACAGTTCCGTTGACTCGAGGGTCATCACGGGTTCCTCTTATGACTGGTATTACGACAGCTATGTGGACGACTCTGATCACGACGTGGCGATGAACGACCACACCGGCCGCACGCTGAAAGGCGTCTCCACCTTGAAGCTCGGTGCAGAATACCGTCCCGACAACGACATCTACGTGCGCTTCGGCTACAACTACGTGAGCCCCATGTATAAGATGGAAGGCTTCAAAGACGGAACACTCATCAGCCCGGGTTCCTACTACGCCTCAACCGCAGACTTCACGAACTGGAAGGCCACCAATCGCTTCACCTGCGGTCTGGGCTACAATGTGGGCAAGCTTTCGCTCGACCTCGCATACCAGTACAGCGTGCAGAACGGCGAGTTCTCGCCATTCATGAGCTACACGGCACCAGGCGGAGCCACTGACATCACTGACAACATCGCTCCCTGCGTGGACGTTAGCAACAAGCGCCATCAGCTGTTGCTCTCCATGACCTACCACTTCTAAGACGTTGGCCTCATCAAGAAGCAAAAGGATACTCAAACAAAGAAAGCCCGGTCATGAGAGCGGGCTTTCTTTGTTTGTCGGCCTCTACGCCATATCCACCCAAGCCATATTTATTGCCTTGCCACAGCCCTCGACACAAGAAAAAACCACAAGAGACGACTCCAATATGAAAGAAAAGGCGACTTCTTAGCTGCAACATTACAAAAAAGAGCAGAAAAATTCTTGTTTCTCAACAAAAAGCCTTACTTTTGCAACTTGGAACAATAAGAAATGACATGAGACAACTGAAAATCACCAAATCTATCACCAACAGAGAGAGCGCCTCTCTGGATAAATACCTACAGGAAATCGGCCACGAAGAACTGCTTTCTCCCGAGCAAGAAGTGGAACTGGCGCAGCGTATCCGCAAAGGAGACCGCGAAGCACTGGAGAAGCTCACGAAGGCCAACCTGAGGTTTGTGGTTTCCGTTGCCAAGCAATATCAGAACCAAGGTCTCTCATTGCCCGACCTTATCAACGAGGGCAACGTAGGACTGATCAAGGCAGCCGAGAAATTTGACGAGACACGCGGCTTCAAGTTCATCAGCTATGCCGTGTGGTGGATCAGACAAAGCATTCTCCAAGCCATAGCCGAGCAGAGCCGTTTCGTGAGGCTTCCACTCAACCAGGTGGGAAGCGTTAACAAAATCAACCGCATTGCCAACAAGTTTGAGCAGGAAAACGAACGGCGTCCCAGCGTGCAGGAACTCGCAGAGAAAGTGGACATTCCGCAAGAAAAAATCGAGGACGCCATCAAGGTGAACGGACGCCACGTCAGCATAGACGCACCGTTTTCCGAAGGCGACGAGAACACGCTGCTCGACATGCTCGTGAACAACGACTCGCCCATGGCAGACAACACGCTGGTGGCCGAAAGTCTGAGAAACGAAATCAACCGAGCACTCAACACCCTCAACGAAAGGGAAAGAATGATTATAGAGGCGTTCTTCGGTATCAACCAGCCAGAAATGACACTTGAAGAAATCGGTGAGAAATTCGGACTCACCAGAGAGCGCGTCAGACAAATCAAGGAAAAAGCCATCAGACGACTCAGACACGGCACCAAGAACAAGTTGCTCAAAGCATATCTCGGACAATAGGAAAAGAGGATAAAAGGAGAATAGCTCCAGTTCAGTAAGATTATAGAATAAAAAGATACGATAAAGTGAGAAACATTCTGGTTTTCATCCTCACTGGATTGTTGGCATTAACTACCAGCGAGGCTATGGCACAGAAACTGAAAGTCGTTCCCAAAATATACGCTTTCGGTTTCTCTGCTTCATTCAACGATTCCGTCATCTACATCACCGACATTCAGGAAATTGACAGCGTGTGGGTCAAGTCGAAAAACGAATTCCTCGTTTCGCGAAACAACTACAGCTATCAGCTGCGTGACTACCTCGCTAACAAAAAACACGAAGAAGACCGCACTTGTGTGATGATCTACGCCTTCAAGAAAAAAGACATTGAGAAGAAGTATGTAAAGCTGAAGCAACGTTATACAAAGAAAGGAGACTTTGACGTTAAGTATCTGACGATGAACGACTTCAGATTCGAGCGTATTGATGTCCAGAATACCGACTCCGACGATGAGGTGGCAGAGACTCCCAAGAAGAAAAAAGGCGGCAAGAAGAAATAGAAACGTAGATAATCGTCTTCCCTAAAAAAACAAACGACATCATGGACGCGAATGATTTCAGGATTGCTGAGTTTAACGTGCGACTTCTTTTTGAGGAGTCGCCTTATAACAGCATGAGACTCATACCCTCCTTTGAACCCTTCAGATGCCATCATGAGAAGGACGAGCCATTGTTTTTCCAGCTGACCATCGACGATAAGCTGAAGCCACGTCCCAAAGCAGAACGCGAACGGATAGGAGCATTCGACACAGGAAACGGCGACACGATCGTCGATCTGCTCTCAGATGGTGGATACCAGTACATCATCAAGGATATTAATGGCAACGAATGCTGCCTGCTGATTACCAACAAGGACTTCAGCAACTGCAAGTGCGCGCTCAATGGTCATTACAACATGAGAAGCTTTGGACTGAACAACGCCCTCATGCTCATCTTTGCCTTTGCCGGCAGTCTCGAGAAGGCGCTGCTCATCCATGCGTCACTCGTAAGATGCAAAGGCTATGGCTACGCATTCATCGCCAAGAGCGGTACGGGAAAGAGCACTCAGGTGAGCATGTGGCTCAGAAATATACCCGACTGCGACCTGATGAACGACGACAACCCCATTATCAGAATCAAAGACGATGGAGTCTTCATCTACGGCAGTCCATGGAGCGGAAAGACACCTTGCTACAGACAGGTGAAGGCCCCCCTCGGCGCCATCACGAGAATTGACAGGGCAGCAGAGAACTCCATAGAGAAACTGCCTCCCATCGAGGCTTTTGCTTCGCTGCTGCCCGCATGCTCGTCAATGAAATGGGACAAAGACATATTCAATGCCATCTGCAACAACGTGAGCAAGCTCGTGGAAACAACAGGCATATATACTCTTCACTGCCTGCCAAATGCAGAGGCAGCAAAGGTATGTCATGACCGCATCGCCATCAGCTGACACCAATCACTCCACCCTACTTCCATCATGAAAGAAATACAATTTGCAAATGCCGTTCTGATACCCGAAATCATCAAACTAATTGATGATGGACACACCGTTACCCTACGGCTTAAAGGTTTCAGCATGCGCCCTTTTCTTGAAGATGGAAGAGACAAAGCCCTACTTACCAAGCCAGTTAGCCCAAAGGTGGGCGACCCAGTTTTGGCAGAAATAACCCCACTCCACTTTGTACTGCACCGCATCATTAACATCGATGGAGAAAAAGTGACACTCAGAGGCGATGGAAATCTAAGAAACGAGGAATGTACGTTGGCAGACATTAAAGGGGCTGTCATTGGGTTCTATAGGAAAGGAAGGGAAAAATTAGACCGGACCGACGGGAAAAAGTGGAAAATATACTCTTGGTTCTGGACTCGTCTGTTCCCAATAAGACGATACCTCCTGGCATTCTACAGAAGAATCTGGATCAGGTTCTTTGGGCCTATTTAAGACAGAAACAACAATAAAAAGAGAATAAAGATGAAAGCAAAAAAAGGTTTTAATCTCAGAAAAGTATGTGGCGAGTCAATCATCGTTGCAGAAGGAAAGGAAAACATCGATTTCAGCAACATCATCAGCATGAATGAAACATCAGCCTACCTGTGGGAAAACATTCAGCAGATGGACAGTTTTACGGTTGATGACATGGCAAAGTTGCTAACTGAAGCATACGATGTAGACCCCCAAACTGCCCTCCTTGATGCCAAGACGCTTGTTGAGCAATGGGCAGATGCTGGCATCATCCAGATGCCATAGTTACCACTAAGCACTCACTGTTTTGTTCCATCTCCCCCACCCTCCCCAAGAGTTTGGGGGATTTTTCATTATTGAACATCAAAACACGAACCGCGCAATGTGCCCACAATAACAGCCTTAACGCTCTAAAAAACGATCTAAAAATGCCAAATATGCAAAAAACTTAACCAAATATTTGGTCATTCCATTTTTTAACCGTACCTTTGCACCGCTTTAAGACCAAGAGCCTGCAAACCGCAGAAGGAGAGATGGTAGAGTGGTCGATTACACCGGTCTTGAAAACCGGCGCACTGAGAGGTGCCGGGGGTTCGAATCCCTCTCTCTCCGCAGAATGGAATCCCAAACGAGTAGAAACCCTGACTTGCAAGAGTTAGGGTTTTTGTTTTACCCTGCAAGAAGCTTTTGATATAACCCTTATTTTGATAGCAGACTTATGCCAAAGGAGAGAAACAAGGCAGACTCATACCGTGAGCGGGCTTACGAGGGCGACACTAAGGCGATGAACAATCTTGGTGTGTGCTACGAGCGTGGCATTGGTGTGAAACTTTGTCTTGACCTGGCTTTCAAGTGGTATATGAAGGCTGCTGAGCTGGGCGATGTCTATGGCTGCTTCAACGTCGGCGAGTGCTACTATCACGGCAAGGGGGTGGAACAAGACGAGGCGAAAGCCTTCGAGTGGTACCTGAAAGCTGCCGACAAGGGCGACATGCAGTCGCAGGTGAATGTGGCCAATGCCTATTATTTGGGCAATGGCACAGAGCAAGACCACTTTAAGGCTTTCTTGTGGTATCGCGAGGCAGCCTTTCAAGGGCATATCCTGAGTCAGAAGAACTGCGGCGCTGCCTATTGGAACGGCGACGGCGTGGAGAAAGACCTTGTGGAGTGTGCCTTTTGGTATGAACTGGCGGCCAATGGCGGCGATGCCCAGGCGCAGTTTGCCATCGGTTGGTTTCACATGACGGGCAACGGGGTTCCCGTGGATGAGAAGAAGGGGCTGAGGTGGATTCATAAGGCAACCTTTCAGGGCTATCAGCCAGCCATCGACTATTGCAAGGAGCATGGATACAAATGGTATTGAATCCTAAAATGATGAAAGCGCGCACAACAGTATCCAACAAACAGCGCAAGGAATTGCAGCGCCAGCGGCTGATGGGCAACAAGGCCTATCAGGCGATGGACGGTCTGACACGTTATTTGGACCGCTACCATCTCGATGCGCTCATTGGCGTCATCCCAGGATGGGGCGATGCCATAGCCCTGCTCTGTGTCGTGCCGTTTGTCTATTTCTCGTTGCATGTCGTCAAGAGCATCCCGCTGACATTGGCCGTATTGAACAATTCCCTCCGCGACGTACTAATGGGCATGATTCCCTTTTTCGTGGGCGATGTGATTGATTTCTTCCATCGTGCCAATATCCAGAACATGCAGATGATTCAGGGATTTGTCGATGGCGATGAGAACATCATCAAGCGGGTCAACCAGCGAGCCTTACAGTCGGCCATCGTCCTCGTTGTCTTGGTTCTGCTCATCATTTTCATGATATGGGCGCTATTCTGTTTTGGCAGCTACTTGTATTCGTTTGTAAACACCCTTGTTGCCAGCATTGGATAATGGAACTGATGAGTAAAAACAAAAAAGACGCCAAGAGTTTGTTTGTTCAAAGAAAAATGCGTACCTTTGAACCCATGAAAATGAAGCATATCTTTTTAATTTCCCTGATGAGTATGATTACTCTCTGGGCAAATGGTCAGAACGACCAGACGGAAAAAGGGCAAAAGAGTAAGTTTGCCGGTATGAGAATGGAGGTGGCCGAGTCTGAAACAGACAATGGTGAGTATAGTATCTTTACTCTTGAAGACGAGGATGGCCACTTTGGCTACTACCTTAGTCTGGGGCGGCTGACAAGTGTGTTAGGTGCTGATGAGATACTTGGTATGGAAATAAAAAACGTTTCCGAAACCACCATCTGTATAGGAGAAACCGCAGACAAAGCCCTTGTGGCACTCAATGACATTCTTGAGCTATTCGACAAGGATGTAGATTTTACCACCGAGTTTGTAGGGCGTTCAGTCACCAAAAGTGGGCAACTTGGAGAACCGAACACCTCGCTCTGTATCGTGAAGAAAAAACCGTTTGGAGGTAAGCGTCTGATGTTTGTATTTGATCGTGGCAAACATGAGGCACATGCCTATCTGAACAAATCGACAGTCAAGGAACTTCGCACAGGTCTGAAGATAGACAAAAAATTGCATCCTAAGCATCATCGCTAAGCAGTTCAGGCAAGCATGATAAAGATTATCGTGGCTATTGACTCGTTCAAGGGCTGTCTGACATCGGTGGAAGCCAATCAGGCGGCAGCCGAGGGAATTCTGCGTAGGATTCCTGAGGCTACGGTCGTTCAAATACCCGTTAGCGATGGCGGTGAGGGTTGGCTCTCTGCATTTCAAGCTGCTTGGGGCGGACAATTGGTGGATGTCAACGTTTGCGACCCGCTGATGCGTCCCATTGTGGCGCAGTATCTGATGAAGGATGAAACGGCCGTAATTGAAATTGCAAAAGCCAGTGGACTCACGCTGCTGAGTCGAGAGGAGCGCAATCCCATGAAGGCCACCAGTTATGGTACGGGCCAGCTCGTGGTTGATGCAGTGCGTAGAGGCTGCAAACACATTATCGTAGGGCTGGGAGGCAGTGCCACCAGCGATTGTGGCATCGGTATGCTGCAAGCTGTAATCGACGGACTGACATTGCGTGGTGACTGCTCACGAATGGAAATAGAGACGAATCCTGATATCTCCCGTATCATCGCTGCCTATGCCGATGATGAAATGAAAGCGTTGGACGACGTTCATTTCACCATAGCTACCGATGTGGGCAATCCTCTTTGTGGAGAGAACGGCGCTGCTAATGTGTTTGGACCTCAGAAAGGAGCTACCCCAGAAATGGTGCGCTCTCTCGATGACCGTGCCCGGCGGTTTGCTGAGTTGACGGCCAGGCATTTCGGCTACGACTGTCAGCATGAGCCTGGTGCGGGAGCAGCCGGAGGGCTTGGCTATGCCTTCCTGCAATTTATGAGCCGAAGCCGTAGGGAGCATTCTGCGGAGTCGTTGCAAGAGGGTGGGGGTGTGAAGCTCGGAGGAAAGGATGGAGTGGAATGTCGTCCGGGCATCGACCTGATTCTGGATGCAGTAGGGTTTGAGCATCATCTGGAAGACGCTACTCTCGTCATCACGGGCGAGGGATCGGCCGACCGCCAAACGCTGATGGGCAAACTGCCCTTTGGCATTCTCCGAAGGGCGAAGGGGCGCGGTGTCCCGGTGGTCTTGATAGCAGGACGTATCAAGGATAGTCAGCAATTGCTCGATGCTGGCTTCTCGAGAGTGGCGTGCATCAATCCCATCGGACTCACCATTGAGGAGGCCATGAATCCTTCGACTGCCAAGCGGAATATCTCTTCACTTGTTTTCAGACTGTCAGACTAAGTCCAAAACTCCTTCTCACCTGTGTATTCCATCTGATGATCGACCTGTCGACTTGCGCACTTCGGGCAGGTCTTCATGTCCCATTTTCGAATATTGGCGCTGCCACATTGAAGGCACAACCGTCCTACTTCGCTTCGGTAGGAAGGAGCCACATCGGCTATGATGCCACCCACCACGATGTTCTGGACGGTCTTGCAGTCGGGGCAGTACATTGCCATTATCTGTTGGCGGAACAAGCCTCGCCCTTCATAGACATCGGCTTCATAGCCGCATTGGTTACAGCGGTATTTCCTTTTCCAGGCCATAGGTGCTATTTCGCATGAGGGAAAAGCAGTTGCCGGTCGCGCTCAATGGCGGGCAGTGTCCACGCCTCCGGCACGAATCGCCAGTTGTGGTTAGGGAGTGGGTTGATCTTTCCTGCTTTCTCAATTTCTTGCATCAGGTAATAGCGTTGGTCGCGCTCACTGCGCCAGACAATGCGGCTGTTGAGTTCCTTCTGTGGGATGCCTGCTCCGCGAGTGAGCAGTTCACCGCCGCCGTTGCCGCGATAGCTGTTCATGGATACGCGGTAGGTCTTCTGCGGGTCAAAGGGCTGCCCATCTGACATGCTGAGGATGTGTACTTTCTCTCCGTCGGGTTTCGTCACGTCTACTTCGTAGTCGATGCCGGCAGCGCTGTCGAAGTTGAAGGCCAGGTTCTTGAACATGAAGCGCTGGTTGTCGTCGCCGTTGTCGTCAGCCAGAAGCATGATGTGGTCGTCGGGCGACTTCATCGTGTTCACCCAGAGGTCGTAGCTCATCTCGAGGTGGCGTCGCACTTCTTCACCGGTGAGCAGCATGACGTATATCTGGTTCTCGTACTTGTAGAGATTGAACATGTCGGCCACGCAGACATCTCCCTCGGGGATGACGGTGTCGAAAGTGAGTGGTGCGTTCAGTGAGATGTCGGCTCCTGTGATTTGCAGTTGCAGGTTGTGGATGAGGTCGCAGAAGGCACTGTTGCCGAAATAGCTGTCGCGTACGTAGACGGGTTTTTGGAAAACGCCGATTTTGCGGTTGACGAAGTGGTTGACACTGTCGATGTCGGCCTGGAAATACGCCATGTAATCTTCATCGACGGCCATGTCGGCGATGCTGACCAGTTGTCCGCTGACTTGTTTGTAGATGACCTTACCGTCTTTCATCTTCACCTGGATGTTGGCGTCGCAGAGATTATAGGCGTTGCTTGATGGGTCGAGCAGCACCACCTCCTGTCCGGCATCGTTGCGGATGACGTCACTGCAGCTGCGGTGGTCGTGCCCGAAGACTATCAGGTCGAAGCCCGGCACCTCTTTGGCTACCCGCAGCGTGGCGTCTTCCTCATATTCGGGAGTCGTGATGCCACCCTCTTTACCAGCATGAAACAGTCCGATGACAACATCTGGATGCTCGTTCTCCTGTAGGTGTTTCATCCAGTAGCGTGCACTGCTCACCATCTCGTCGAAGCGCAGTCCTGTCCAAAGGCTTTCCTCCAGCCAGTTGGGGATGGCGGGCGTTATCAATCCAAGAATGGCAATGCGCAGTCCTTCGCGCTCCAGGATGGTATAAGGCTGTACGTACGGTTTCCCAGTGTGCGTGTCGATGACGTTGGCACCCAGCATGGGACATTCCACTTCGCGTATCCATTTGTCGTAGACGGGATGCCCCGTTTCAATGTCGTGATTGCCAACGGTTTGCGCATCGTAGTTTAGGTAATTGATGACCTTGGCCGCAACGTTCTCGATGGTGGGGTTGACGAAGTTGCAGTAGTAGCATGTGGGCTGCCCTTGCAGAATGTCGCCGTTGTCGAGCAGCAGCAGACGGTCGCCATACTGCTCGCGAAGCTTGTTGACATAAGTGCAGACCCGTGCCAGAGTGCCGCTTTTGGGCTTGCGTGAAATAAAATCGTACGGGAAAAAGCATCCGTGAACGTCGCTTGTCTGAATAACACGAATATCGACGGTTCTTGTTTTTTGTTTTGCCATGGTTGTAGTGGTGAAGCAAATAGCTGCCATACACAGAATGATGATTTTTTTCATAGGGACTTGTTATTTGACTGCAAAAATACATAT
>JAEEGF010595813.1_pt1 | contig 12279 bp, 11 predicted proteins | sample 9134171 | NCBI WGS metagenome assembly JAEEGF01 (sample SAMN16246542, study PRJNA631951) | gut metagenome | biome: gut microbiome; feature: rumen; material: AP-attached | host: Bos | place: Iran: Karaj | collected 2018-10 | reverse complement strand
CGGCAAAACCGCCGGGGCATATAGCGGACAGTGAAAGAATTTATAAGCAGCAACATTCAGATAATAGGGATCTGCGCGCTGATAGCGATGGTGCTGGTCATAAGGATCATCGCCCTCGTGAGGCGCGGGAACGACGCCCGCGGGCAGCAGCAGAAGGAGGATCTGTGGCGCAGGACTTTTACGCGCTGCAGGTACGCAGGCAGCTTCGTTCTGAAAAACAGCGAGGCCGCCCGATTCTCTTCGGGTCCGATGCTGCGCGCGTTCGGGACCCTGGCAGAGGGCGGCGGGTATGAGGCGGAAGACTGCGTCGCCGTGCTGCGCGAAAACGGCAAAGCCATAACGGCGAGGGTCAGCGGCAGGGCGGACAGCACCGAAAAGGGCTACTTTGCCTACATCCTTTCCACGGCAGATCTGACCGGGCTTTCGGAGGACGAAAAGTCCGGATACATAGCGTTCGTGCGCGGGCTCCTCTCGGGGAGCACCGTCTACGCCCGGGAGAACGCCCTCAAGGCCCTGTACAATCTCGGGGACCCCGAAGCGGTCGCGGAGGCGATAGAGACCCTCAGCTCGGACGCGAGGGTCCACAACGAAAAGCTTTTATCCGACGGGATGAACAGCTTCCGCGGGGACAAGAAGGCTCTCGCGCAGGCCCTGATGGAAAGATTCGATAGATACGATGACCACAGCCAGTCCGCGGTGATCACATTCTTCACCGTGGCGGACTTCCACGACTGGGACGGATACTTCAAAGAACGGCTGGGCAGCACCGGAATAAGCATGGACCAGCGCTGCGATATACTCAGGCTGATACTGCGCGTTCCCTCGGAGGATACCAGGCTCCTGCTGACCACTATACTGCGCGAAAAGGCAAAGGCTGAAAACTGGCAGACCGCAGCCGTGGCCGCGACAGGCCTTTCCGCCTACCCCGGAGACGAAGAGACCGTCAGCGCGCTTCGCTACGGCATCACCTCCCCCGCATGGGACGTGCGCAGGAACTGCGCATCGGCCCTCGTAAAGCTAGACCCGCCGAAGGAGCTGCTCGACAGCATACTCAACGGCGGCGACAGATTCGCCGCAGACGCGCTCAGATACGCGCTCGATTCAGAAAGAAAGGCCGGATGATCATGGAAGTATTCAGACGTGTCGCAGAGGTCTTCACCTCCGGCTTCAACTCTTTCATAACGGTATATCTCTGGATATACACTATCTACCTTCTGGTCTGCTGCCTCGGAGGCGCTTTCAACGCCATGAAAAAGCGCCGCATGGAGGCCATGCACAACGTCATCGACCACGAGTATTATTACCCGATATCGATACTGGTACCCGCCTACAACGAGGGCGCGGGAGTGATACAGACCATAAACAATCTGCTGAAGCTCGAATTCAAGCGCTTCGAGATAGTAGTTATTGACGACGGTTCGACCGACGATACCAAGCAGCAGGTGCTCGACGCCTTCCCCATGGAAAAGGAGACCTCAAGGCCGATCCGCTACCGCGTGGTCTGCCACCCCATACACGAGATCTATTCGTGCAGCATGGGCGAGGTGCTCATAACCCTCATCTCCAAGGAAAACGGCGGCTGCAAGGCCGACGCGGTGAACGCGGGCATCAACGTCGCGGCCTACCCCTATATCATAAATATGGACGGCGACGAGATACTGCAGAAAGACTCGCTGAGACTGGCCTGCAGGGCTCTGCTCGAGAACGAGAACGTCGTAGGCGTAGGCGGCAACATCAAGATCTCGAACGAAATGCATTTCAAGGACGCCATGCCAGTCAGCGGCGGCATGGGGAAGAACCCCGTCGTGAACATGCAGATACTCGAATACAGCCGAGGCTTCCTCGGGACCCGCGTGTTCCAGGATCTCATGAACGCCAACCTGATCATCTCGGGCGGCTACGGGCTGTTCAACAAAGAGGCGCTGATAGCTGTCGGGGGCTACGACCCCATAAGCAAGGGCGAAGACATGGAGATGACCGTGAAGCTGCAGCAGTATTACAGGAAGGCCCGCAAGCCCTTCCTGATGCGCTTCGTGCCCGAGAGCATATGCTGGACCCAGAGTCCTGCGACCCTCAAAGACCTGAGGGGGCAGCGCAGGCGCTGGCACTGCGGGCTCATCCAGACCATACTGAAATACAAGTCGATGATACTGAACCCCCGCTACGGCGTGGTCGGGCTGTTCATGCTGCCGTACATCATCATGTACGAGCTGCTGAGCCCGATATTCATGGTGCTCGGCCTGCTGTCGAGCGGCCTCAGCGTCTGGCTCGCGAACGGTTCCGTGCTGAAGGTGCTCATGGCCTTCATGGTCTACGTGCTGTTCGGCCTCATACTTACCGCCATAACCTATATCGATAACCGCTACTGCCCGGACGAAAAGCTCACCGTAAAAGAGATACTGCAGGTGCTGTTCTACGGGCTCCTCGACGCGTTCTTCTTCCGCCCCCTGATAGGGTTCATAAACTTCGGGGCGTTCTTCAGCTATAAGAAGATCACGAAGTCGAAATGGGTGTCCCCCGTGAGGGTGAAGGTCTCTGAAGAGTCCTGAGGTCTTTACGGGAACCGGCCGTTCTTCGTAAAACAATAGCGCCCTTCCTCGGGCGCTATTTTCATTATCGTAATTAACTTCTGCCGGAAAACGCAGCTTGGAGTACGCGCTTACGCGTGGCTCAGGCTGTCGCTCCCGTCACTGTGCTGTCGCCGAGCTCTTTCTTCTTGTTGTAATACAGCTCGGTGAATTCGTCCCAGTTGTCGAGCAGGGCCGACAGGACCACGGGGTCGAACTGCTTTCCGATCTCGGCGCTCATGATCTCTTTGGTCTTATCGAGCGTATATGCGTCTTTGTAATGGCGCTTCGAGAGCAGCGCGTCGAGCACGTCGGCCACCGCCATTATGCGTGCGCAGAGCGGTATGTCTTCGCCCCTGAGGCCAAGCGGGTAGCCTCCCACGCCGTCGAACTTCTCGTGGTGGCTGAACGCCATCTCGGTGGCGATCTCGAGGTAGTCGCTGTCCTGAATGTCGCCGACGATCTGGGCCATTATGTCTTTGCCGTAGACCGTGTGGAGCTTGACCTTCTCGAATTCCTCGGGGGTCAGGCGGCCGGGCTTGCAGAGTATGGTGTCGCTGACTTCGATCTTGCCGACGTCATGCAGCGGCGCGGCCTTGACCGACAGCTCGGCGTATTCGGGCGTCAGCACGTCTTTGAACTCGCCCTTCTCCATGAGCTTCCGCGTCAGGAACTGTACGTAATCGGAGGTGTTGTGGATGTGGTCTCCGGTTATCTGGTCGCGGCTCTCGATGATGTTCGAAAGCGAATAGATGATCTTCTGCTGAACCTCCTGCTGCTCCTGGCTGAGGCGCAGGTTCTTTTCCTGTTCGTCGAGCAGCTTTCTGGTCTGGTTGTCTATGACGACGGTTATGTGCGTGAGCACCGGGACCACGCCCAGCATGATGAGGCTGCGCGGGACCGCCCAGAACAGCTCAAGGTTGAGCACCGGGGTCTCGACTATGGGTTTGAGCGTCGGGAACTTTGCAATGAAATCGGCTACGGTACCGGTCGTGGTCAGCACCGCGTTCGCGTCGCAGAGACCGTTCTGGTAAGACAGCGGCGTCGCGATCAGCAGCCCGATCACGTTAATCGCGTAGGTGAACCACATGATGCCCTTCTTGCGGTAAAGGGACGCGAAGATCAGCGGGAACAGCAGCACCAGCACGACGTGGTAAGTCAGGAAGACGTATGTCACGTTGATCATCACCACGATAGCGATCAGTACGACATACTTGCCCTCGGGCCGGTCATAGCCTGCTATCCTGAAATAGACCCAGACCGCGATCAGTATCGGTCCGATGAAGAGCGCGGCGTCGGCAAACAGCTGCACATCGTTGATAAAGATGCCCAGCAGGTTCATTACCCATATGAAAGCGAAGATCACGACGATGAAGACCAGAGCCCTCATGTTGAACTTATTGGATTCTTCGTCTGTTTTTCTGTAACTGTCCAAATAATCCTTCATAAATACATTGTAGCACATATAAAACAAGGAGTACAATGTATAATAATACATCAAGCAAGGCCTGAGGTTATTATGGAGAAAAAACGCAGTCAGAAAAAGTGGATAAAGCCGCGGCACAGGCTGATGCGCGGGATAGGCATGTTCACGGTATGCCTCTACGTGAAGCTCAGGTACCGTCTGAACGCAGAAAAGTTCGACCAGAAGGGCCGGCCTTATCTTGTGCTGTTCAACCACCAGACCCCGTCCGACCAGTTCTTCGTAGAAGCGTCCTTCAGCGAGCACGTCTATTTCATCGCTTCCGAAGACATCTTCTCCAACGGGCTCATCTCGAGCCTGCTGCGCTGGTCGGTGGCTCCCATACCCATCAAGAAGCAGACCACGGACGTCAACGCGGTCAAGACCTGCATAAGGGTCGCGCGCGAAGGCGGCACCATAGGCATAGCGCCCGAGGGCAACCGCACCTACAGCGGACGCACCGAATATATCAACCCCGCGATAGGAGGGCTCGCCAAGAGGCTCGGCCTGCCCATAGCGCTCTACCGCATCGAAGGCGGCTACGGAGCCCAGCCCCGCTGGGGCGACAGTATACGCAAGGGGAAGGTCCACGCTTACGTTTCAAGGGTCATCGAGCCCGAAGAATACAAGGATATCAGCGCCGAGGAGCTCTGCGCGGCGATCAGCGAAGGGCTGTACGTCGACGAAGCCTGCCCGGGCGGCACGTTCGAGTCTGACAGGCGCGCGGAATACATGGAACGCGCCATCTACGTCTGCCCTGACTGCGGGCTGGCGGAATTCGAGAGCAGCGGGAACGTGACCAGGTGCAAAAAATGCGGGAAGACCGTCGAATACGGCGCCGACAAGCAGCTCAGAGGCTGCGGCTGCGAATTCCCCTTCACATACTTCGCCGAATGGTACGACTACCAGCAGGACTACATAAACAAGCTCGACGTCACCGCGCTCACAGAAGAGCCTGTGTTCCGCGACACCGCCGACATTTACGAGGTAAGGCTCTACAAGAGGAAGCTGCCGCTCAGAAAGCAGGCTGCTGTAAGCCTTTACGGCGACCGCATAGTGACAGGCGAAGGCGGAGCCGATGAAAAGGCCCTGCCCTTCAGCGAGCTCGAAGCCGCGTCCGTGCTCGGCCGCAACAAGCTCAACCTTTACCACGGCGGAAAGGTCTATCAGTTCAAGGGCGGAAAGAGCTTCAACGCCCTGAAATACGTCAACTTCTATTACAGATATAAAAACATCACGAAAGGGACCCCCGAAGAGACATATCTCGGGATATAACATGAAAACAAAACTGTCAAAACTGCTCGCCGCGCTGCTCATCTGCGCGGTCGCGCTATGCGCCCTGCCCGTAAGGGCTTTCGCGGATCAGCCCGCTAAAAAGCTCGTGGCTCTCACCTTCGACGACGGACCCTGCAAGGACACCGAAAGGCTGCTCGACGGGCTCAAGGCGCGGGGAGTGAAGGCCACCTTCTTCATTCTCGGCTCGAACGCGCGCAAGTTCCCCGCCATCGTGAAGAGGATATACGAGGAAGGCCACGAGGTCGCCAGCCACACCTACGACCACAAGAACCTGAAGAGCCTCGGCTCCGACGCGATCAAGAACCAGGTCGACAACACCAGATACGCGATAAACGACGCTATAGGGGCGTACAATGACCTGATCGTGCGGCCGCCCTACGGCAGCGTAGACCAGAGGGTTCTCGACGCCCTCGGCACCCCGGCCATCTACTGGTCGGTCGATTCCAACGACTGGCGCTGGGTCAACGATTCCGCCAAGACCGTCAGGGAGATCATGAACCACGCCTTCGACGGCAGCATAATACTTGTGCACGACATTCACACCTGGTCGGTGACCGCGGCCCTGCAGGCGGTGGACCAGCTGCTCGCAAAGGGCTATGAGTTCGTCACGGTGTCTGAGCTGTTCAGGCGCAGGGGCGAGACCCTCGAGGCGGGAAAGCTCTATTACAGCAAGCCCTACAACGGCTGGGACCGTCCCGCAGTGAGCGCGCCTAAGATCACGATAAGCAGATCGGGCGAACAGTTCTTCCTGAACATCGATTCGGACCCCGGGACCATGGTCTACTACACTACGGACGGAGTGAGTTATCCGAACTCAGCGGCCGTGCGCTATACGGAGCCCGTGCCCATAGGCTACTCGCTCAATATCACGGCGGTCGCGGGCTATAACATGAACGGCTCCCGCTCGCCGAAGAGCAGCCTTAAGTTCTGCTTCAGCGACAGCGGCTTCGTTTACACAGACGTCTTCCCCGAGAACTGGTTCTACCCGTACGTCGAGTACGCGGTGGCGAAGGGAATCATCGACGACAACGACGGCGTCATACTGCCGAACAAGTATATGACGCGCGAGATGGTCATCGACATGCTTTACAGAGCGGCGGGAAAGCCTGCGGCGGAGGAGGCTTCGGAAGCCGTGACCGCTGAGGAAAAGACTGATTTCACGGACGTGAGCAGCGATTCGCAGTATTACGGCGCGATCAGCTGGGCGAAGGCATGCGGGATAGCGACAGGCTACCCCGACGGAAGCTTCAAGCCGGGAGATTTCGTGACGAGGCAGCAGCTCGCGGCCTTCCTGCAGAGGTACAGCACGAACTGGCTCGGAAATACTGACGGGCCGGACGGGTCGATCGAGGGCTTCGCGGACGCGAAGGACGTTTCGGCCTACGCGAAGGAAGCGATGGCCTGGGCTATCGGAAAGGGCCTGATGAACGGAGTGAACGGGAACAGGCTCGCGCCGGGGAACGTATCCACGAAGGCGCAGCTTGCGGCGATGATAATGAGGCTGCAGGAACCCTAAAGAAGTTTATCAATATCGGATTCGCCGTAAACGGCAATACCGTTTTCCTTGAGGAGGCGCGCGGTGACCCCGTCGCCGGGTACAAGGCCTCCGTCGAAAAGACCGTTATGAACGAGCCCCGAGCCGCAGCTCGGGCTCTTTTCTTTGAGCAGGGCAAGGCGGCAGCAGTTCGCCTGCGCGAGGGCAAGCGCGGCCTGCGCGCCTTTTTCGTATTCCGCGGTGACGTCGCGGCCGGAGCGGCTCACGACGCGGCCGCCCTGTATCTCCGACGGGTCGCGCGGAGTTTCAAGGCCTCCGAGCTGCTCCGGGCAGACAGGGACGAGCTCGTACTTTTCAGCGAGCGCGCGCCAGCCCGGGAGTTCCTTGCTCTTGCCGTCGTAGCGGCAGGGCTCCCCGGTAAGGCAGGCGGATATGAGCAGTGTTTCACGGGTCTGAGAGTCTTTCATGGTATTTATATGTTAGCATAAAATATGCTATACTGTATCGATATTATTTCGGAGAAACAGTATGAGAAAGAAATATAAGACACTTGTATTGATATGCGCCGCGCTTACCCTGGTGCCCCTTATAGCGGGGCTAGCGCTGTGGTCGAAGCTGCCTGAGGTCATACCCTCGGGAATCGATACCGCGGGCAACGTGACCAGCACGAACAGCCGCGAGTTCACGGTCATCTGGATGCCGGTGATAATGCTGCTGGCGCACTTCCTGCTGACCTCGGTCGGGACAAGAAAGCGTGCCGACGCCCTCACCGACAAGGCCTACAAGGCGGTCTGCTGGGCTGCGCCGCTGCTCTGCAACGCCGTGTGCCTGCCGACGCTGGCAGCCGCTCTGGGCTATAACGTACCGCTGAACGTGGTGGTCTGCGCGATAGTCGGGCTCATGTTCATAGTCCTGGGCGTCGCGATACCGAAGCTGAAGCCGAACTACAGCATAGGGCTGAGGTTCCCGTGGGCGCTGCGCGACGACGACGTCTGGGTCTTCACCCACAAGCTTGCGGGCGTGGTCTTCATCGTCTGCGGACTGGTGATGTTCGTGTGCGGCTTCTTCTATTCGACAGCGTTCGCGCTGGGCGTATTCGCCGCCGCGGTGCTGATACCGGTCATAGTCTCGGCGATATACGGGAGCGTGACAGAAAAGCGCAAGGAGCGCGAAGCCGAGATCAAAAAAGCCGCTGCGAAAGCGGCGAAGATAAAGGCCAAAAGACCGAACAAGCCGGCAAAGAGACTCGACTGAGCCTGAGATCTCAAACGGTAGTAGCCAGTTAGCCGTTGGGTCAGAAGTAATTCTCTTTGATATAGTTCGCGAGGAAGTCTGTGATCTTCCGGTTGCCTGACTCGTTCAGGTGGGCGCGGTCGGCGAAATCGGTCTTCATGTCAAGACCTGTCAGATCGTTCATATAGGGCATATTCAGGAAGGGTATGCCCTTTTCGTTTGCCCACTTTTCGGCGGCGTTGACGGTCTGCTGGCGCTTGCCCTTGTATTCGTCGTCGTAGTCGTCCCCGAAGGGAATGGCGACGAGCAGCAGGTCGACGCCCTTTTCTTCACAGAGACTGACTATGCGCTGCAGGTAGTCCATGGAGACGGGGCCGATCTGCGCGACTTCGTCGCGCGCTGGCAGCTGATAGTTTGAATTGTCGTAGTTGCCTTCGAGCAGCTGCCCGCCGCGGGTCCTGAATTTGTCGAAGGTATCCATGGCAGCCTCAAGATCGGTCCTGCCCAGTTCCTTCCATCTGGTATGATACGCTATAACAGGAAACATATACTCCGCTCTCTCCCCGGGCTCTACAAGGTCATAGACCGCCCTGATCTTCGGGATCCCAAGCCTGATTCCGTCAAGCGTAAAGTGCAGAGACTCTCTGGAACTTATCTTCTGATCCTGAAGCAGCTTATAGATGTCGAGCACCACGAGCGAGGGGCTGTTGACCCTGAGAGTCTCCATCAGCGCGTAGTAGGTCTCGGGTATTATCTGGCTGTTCTGCGCGATATTGATCACGCCTTTTCTGAGCTCCATCGTCATTGCCTGAGCATTGACCCCGTCCAGCATGTGGCTGGAACCCGCGAGCACTATATCGACGCCATAGCCGTCATATCCCGGCTGGTACATCAGTCCTGCGCTGTCAGCGTAGCGTTTGTCGCGCACCAGTTCAGTCACGCAGCAAAACAGGAGCACAAATACCAGTGCGAATATCAACACGCATATTAACTTTTTTAAGAATGCTCTTGCTTTGTCTATTCTGTCCATGATCCGTTCCGTCCGATAAGCAAGTGGATCGCCTGCCGAATCAACTTAAAACTGGAAGTATATGAACGCCGCGGCCTCATACTGCGGCCCGTAGATACCGAATACAATTATCGCGAATACGCCTAGCAGGTAGACCAGCCACCTGACAGGCAGGACCTGCTTTTCCACAAGGTCGCCCACGTCGCAGCGCCTGCCCGCGAGGTCGACCGCAAGCAGCACCAGCAGGGACGCAAGCGCGACTATCATGTCAGGCTTGTCGAGTCCGAGCTCGAACAGTCTGCCCCCTCCCAGCGACCATAGGTCGAATATGCAGAAGCGCCTGAGCGCAAGCAGCACCTGGCTCATGCTGTCCGCCCTGAACAGCAGCCAGGCGAACACGCAGAGCGCGAAGGTCCTCAGCCTGCACCAGAGCATATACACAGGCCCGTGGAACTTTTTCTTCAGCGGCTCCGCCCAGCTCCCGATGATCTGATACGCTCCGTGCAGGGCTCCCCAGGCCACGTAATGCCAGCTCGCGCCGTGCCAGAGCCCGCTCAGCACGAAGGTTATCATGGTATTGAGCGCGGTCCGGGCCTTTCCCCTGCGGCTCCCGCCGAGAGGAATGTACAGATAATCTCTGAACCAGGTCGACAGCGACACGTGCCACCTGTGCCAGAAATCCTTGATCGAGTAAGAAAAGTACGGCGCGTCGAAGTTCCTCATCAGCCTTATGCCAAGCACCCTCGCGGCGCCTATCGCGATATTCGAATAGCCGCCGAAATCGCAGTAGATCTGCATCGTGAAGCACAGCAGCGCCAGGCCTATCTGAAGAAAACTGTATGAACCCAGATCGTCGAACACGGTGTCGACCAGCATGGCCAGTCTGTCCGCGATCACGAGCTTCTGGAAGAGCCCCCACATCATCTGCAGCAGTCCCCGCCGCGCGTTCTCATAGTCGAAGCGCCGCACGCTCTTTATCTGCGGCAGCAGATTCGCGGTCCTCTCGATCGGGCCGGCGACCAGCTGAGGGAAGAACGAGACGAAGAGCGCGTAATCAAGGAAATTCCGCTCCGGCTCCAGCCCGCGGTAGACGTCCACGGTATAGCCGAGCGCCTGGAAGGTATAAAACGAGATGCCTACGGGCAGCAGCACGCTGAAGCGCGGAGCCGTGAACCCGGCTCCCAGCCGCGCCGCGAGCGCAGCGACGGTACCTGAGGCGAAATTGAAATACTTGAAGAAGAAAAGAATGCCGAGATTTATGATGAAGCTCCCCGCGACGCACCACTTCTTCGCGCGCAGGCTCCCCTCCCTTGCGGTAAGCAAAGCGAAGCCCCATGTCACGACCGTGGAGACCAGCATCAGCAGCGCGTACTTCGCGCTCCAGCACATATAAAAGTAGTAGCTCGCGAGCAGCAGCCAGACGTTCTTCAGCTTCGCGGGCATCACGTAATACGCGAGCACCACTATCGGGAAGAACACCAGGAACTGCAAAGAATTAAATAACATAACAATAAATTATATCATATGTCCGCTCCAATAAAAAAGCGGCCCGCCGCATTTCACGAAGAAAGCAGCAGGCCGCGAAAGCGCTTTACTCCAGGTTCAGCCTTCTGTCGAGGATGAACCAGGTCACTCCGAGATAGACCGCGGAGAAGATCACCGGCAGCAGATACCACCAGATCTCTTCGGCTCTGCCGCTGAAGCTCAGGCTGCGCGGAGTAAGCTTGCCGCGCACCACGATTATCGCGATGCCGAAGATGACTGTCCAGAGCCTCTTGTGACTGCTGAACAGATGGCCTATGCTGTCGCAGAGATAGACGAAGCATACGATCGCCACGATCTCGAGGAACATGAGCAGCAGAGCGTTGAACAGCCTCAACCAGGTTTCGCTGTCTATCCTCGGGAAGACTTCTCTGACCGCTTCGATCAGTTCCTTAAATCCGATCTCGCCCGCGATGACGCCCATCAGCGCCGCGCAGACGCCTACGACCACCACCTGCAGCAGGCCCCAGATGATCGCGTTGAGCAGCTTTGAGGCGATGTGCGAAGACGTGCGCACCGGCAGGGCGAAGTACAGATAACCTTCATTGCCGAGAAGGCCGCGGGTGAAGCGCTGATTGAGCAGCACCACGGTGCCTATCGTGGAACCGACCACCAGCGACACGAACAGTATGAGAGCCGCGGTGAAGGCCTTGCTGTAGTCCACCCTCATGCGAACCATGACCGAGAGTATCACGCTCAGCGCTACGGTCAAAAGATATACCGGGAACATGCTCCGGCCGATCGACTTGAAGTCGTATTTCAACAGCTTTCCTAACATCTGAATACCTCCCTGAAATATCCGTCGAGGCTCATCCCGGTCTCCTGGCGCACGTCGTCGACGGGCTTATGGAGCACCACTTTCCCCTGCTTAAGGAATATCGCCTCGTCAAGCACCTTCTCGACATCGCTGATTAGGTGGGTGCTTATCAGCACGGTCGCCTCTTCGTCGTAGTTCGAGAGTATGGTGTCGAGTATGTAATCGCGCGCGGCCGGGTCCACCCCCGCGATGGGCTCATCGAGCAGATAGAGCTTTGCCCTGCGGCTCATCGTCAGTATCAGCTGGACCTTCTCCTTGTTGCCTTTGGAGAGCTTTCTGAGCAGCATATTGCCGTCGAGTCCCAGAGATGCCGTCATGCGCTCCGCGCGTTCGCGGTCGAAATCTTTGAAGAAGTCTGCGTACATGCCGATCAGTTCGGAGACTTTCATCCAGCCGGGCAGGTAGTCGCGGTCGGGCAGATAGGCGACTTCGGCCTTGGTCTCGGCTGAAGGAGCCTTGCCGCAGATCTCGATGCGGCCCGCGCTCGGCACCAGCAGGCGCGATGCGATCTTTATAAGAGTCGTTTTGCCGGATCCGTTGGGCCCCAGCAGGCCGACTATGCGTCCGGACTCCACCGACAGATCTATGCTGTCCAGAGCCTTCACCGGGCCGTAATTCTTTGTAAGCCCTTCACATTTAAGTACAGTCATTATTTCAAATACCCCCATTCGTTCACGGCCGCCCTGACCTCTTCGTCGCTGAGGCCCAGGCCGTGCAGCCGTTCAAACAACTCTTCGATATAGCCGCTGCTCAGCATCGCCCGCAGCGTCTTTATCTTTTCCCCATCGGCAGTCACGAACCTTCCGCTCGTGCGGTCGGCGTTCACCAGCTGATCTCTCTCGAGCTCCGCGTATGCCC